>SDBT01004355.1_pt1 | contig 24090 bp, 20 predicted proteins | sample 2277101 | NCBI WGS metagenome assembly SDBT01 (sample SAMN10404973, study PRJNA504765) | marine sediment metagenome | isolation source: marine sediment core GS10_PC15, 103 cmbsf | place: Arctic Ocean: Southern Knipovich Ridge | collected 2010 | reverse complement strand
GAGTACAATGCCTTTATCTTCCTCTGATAGACTTTTAAATAAGCGTACGATTTCAGTGTGTGCATTCATGTTTGAGACTTTTTACGAAGATAAGAAAATCATCCTTATATTAGAATAGAGCGAGAATTATTAAACGGTTCACTGAAGAATCTTGCCAGTTCACTGAGATCAAGGCCGGGATTATCCTTCTCCAGGCGCTGTGCTTTTTCCAGCTGTTTTTTACAAAATTGCCTGTATTGTGCCGATGCCGGATCAAAGGGCCTGTGGTTCCGTGCTGCGGTAAGTTTCTCTATCTCTCCCATGAGCTTTATGGTCATCTCATCGAAATAGGCAGCTGAGAATTTTTCCCAGATATACCGGATCATTTGCTGGTTCGGATGGACCAGGTCGTTTCCGTAAAAGCGGTAATCACGCAGGTCATCCATGGCAATTTCATAAGCCGGGAAATATTCGCAATAGGAAAACATTTCAGAAAGCCTGTGGGCTGCCAGCAGGAGGGTGGATTTACTGGCTGTATTCAATACCGGGCCATCCTTCCAGTGTCTGACAGGACTGACGGTGAGGATAATCTTCAGCTCCGGGAGCCTGGATCTGAGTCCAGCGAAAAGCTTGGTATAGGTATCCACCACCTGGTTTACACTCAGGAGATGGCGGCTGAATTTATCAGATGGCAGCTTGTGACAGTTTGAAACAACGGTGGCAGATTCTTTGAGCACATATACCCAGGCCGTACCCCAGGTGAGTAAAAGAAAGCTTGTGCCTGACAGTCTTTCCCTGGAGAACCGGATCCTTTCATTGATATTTTTCAGGCAGGCATGGGGCTCTCCGGCTGAGAACTGGCTGTGATGGTCAAAACTGAACCATTTTTCATTGGCCTCATGCAGGTCTTTTTTCGTATACTGCTTACCGTTCAGCAAAGCCCAGAGATTCCTGGAAAGGCTGGATGGATTGTAATTAATGCCAAAGGGATTCAGATCCACCCGGAACCGGAGTTCCTGCATCATGGAACCAATATTTTCAGTAAAACAGGAACCCATGAAGAGGATACCGGTTTCATGGGAGATCCTGTTTTCCGAGGGGGGGATATTTACTTCTGTTCTGAATTCCATCTGTTAAAGGCCCTCCAGCCATTCAATTACGAATTTTCCAACATCTTTATATTCAAATTCCCAGTGTAGCTCATGATATAGTCCTTCCCATATTTTAAAAAGGGTTTGGTCCCCCGAACCGGCGGTAAACTCCTCGCTTGCCTTTGGTGATGTGACCTTATCATCTCTGCCATGCATCAGAAGGAAAGGCTTGTTGATCCTGTTCGCATTCTCCATGGCGTATTCACCCTGCTGGTGAATGATCCAGAAATATCTTCCGGTGACCAGGCTATGGTTCAGCGGATCTGACCGGACATCCGCCCAGTGTTCGGGATTATGGCTCAGATTCTCGGCCTTTGTCCCCTTTCTTTTAAACCTGACCCGGGGTATTAGGCTGTTCATGATCTTCCCGAAGAATAATTCCACCGGGCTTACCTTGAAAGTCAGCCGGAGCCATGGTGCAGAGGCGATAAGGGCCTTGATAGGAGAGTCCCTGGAAATGGCATAATTGATGACAATATTCCCGCCTATGCTATGCCCGTAAAGGATCCGGGGGACTCCAGGGAACAGTATCTCAGCCTGTTGAAGGACCAGGTCAACCTGGTCGAGAAGGATCTGGTAACTTTTAACATATGCTTTCCTGCCTTCCGTTCGTCCATGCCCCGGAAGATCCGGGGCCAGCATGCCATAGCCTGCCTGCACAAAAAGTTCTGCCCACCTGGCATAGCGGCCGGAATGTTCTCCCAGTCCATGGATGAGGCAGATGATCCCTTTCAGTTGATCGTCCGGCAACCAGGACTGAGCATAAACCCGTTTATTTTCCTGCGACAGCCATTCATATTCTGTATGTATCATCTGGTCCTATCTATAAGTTTTTTAAATTTACCCTTAGAATCTTAGAATTCAAAATGCAGGATATAATACAAATAAGCACACACCGCCACAACGGCCTCTATGACATTACGGGGCAGGTGAAGGACTCGGTCAGGAAAAGCGGGATCAGCAACGGAATGGTATCTGTTTATGCCCAGGGGGCCACAGCTGCCATTATGATACAGGAAAACTGGGATGAGTCGGTACAGAATGATGTCATAAGCCTGTTGCAAAAGCTTATCCCCCAGGGAGTCTGGGAGCATGATGCACAGGATAATAACGGGGATTCTCATCTGAAGGCCGGGATTGTTGGTCCAAGTGAAACCATTCCCATAATCGAAGGTGAACTCGGACTGTCGACCTGGCAGAACATCTTCCTCTGCGAGTTTGACGGTCCCCGGTCCCAGCGAAGGATCATCCTGACGGTGCTGGACTCAGACTGATGGTTAATTCCAGATCATTAAAAGGTAAACCCGAAATTCAGGTACCAGGTGGGTTTCCATTGATCAGCCAGTGATCCGAACCAGATGGACATGGGACCCAGGGGTGTTTTATAGTCAAACCCGCCACCCAGCCCAAGGTAATGAATCCCATCCCTACCAAAAATAGTGATGAAGTCTTCACCCGGCAAGTCTGATGCAAGCAGGTAATTTGCCTTGAATCCTGTAAATAATCCCTTTAAGACTTCGTACTGTATTCCCGCTTGCAGCTTCACAAAATTATAGGCCTGTCCTTCGATAACATTTAAACCAAGAAAGGGAATATGATTCCGCCTTAAATTGTGGCGATATCCTCCAAGGTAGAAAAGGTCTGTTATCGATATGTTGCTGGATGTCAATCCCAGGTTTACCCCCGATATAAATGACCAGTTCTTTCCCAGAGGAAGATAATTTTCAAAGGCTGCCGAGATCCTCCAGAAAGGTTCTGCCTCAAATCGAACATCCCCGATTTCATTACTGTCCGATTTTTCAAAAGTTATGTACTCCTCCCCGGTAAAAACATATTTGAGTTCAACCAAGGCCCGGGTCCCGTTTCGGGGATATAGATTGCTGTTCAGAGTATTATGCTCATATTGCAGCCAGGTTTCTGTGGCATGGAATCCGACCTTGTTAAATTCGAAGACGGGATAAATTAGTTTTAATGCCTCATCCGGCTGGAGGTTTGAAAGTCTGTACTGAACACCTAATCCGAACCGGTTGTTGGTACGGATTACGTAATTTAAGGAGAAGCCTGCAGATAAGTAATCATCCTTGGCGACACCTACCCTGCTACCATCCTCATATACGGGTAGCTTGGAAAAATCTCCTACAGAATAGATGCTGGCATATAAATTATGCCTGACGCCAAAATATTTATTATAATTAATCCTGAATTGGGGATATGTGCTGATGTCTGCTATGATATTCATCTTGGTCCCTTTAAGGAGCAGATTATGGGTACTGAATCCCAGGATAATGCCTAAATCGAAAAAATTATCCCAATGAATGGCTGCCTTAACATAATACCTTGGCCTCTCCCTGACATTTAACACCAGTTGCATGCCATCGGGAAGGGAATTGAACTGGTAGTTAATTTTCTCATAGTACAATGTACCGAATGCCAGGTAGATGGCTTCTGCAAGCTTATCTGGTGTAACCCACATATTGGGACCCAATCCTGTCTTTTTCAGAATGAATTCCTCACTGGTATGATTTACGTGGTTGATCTTTATATCCGTGATCCAGATAGAATCTTTCTGCGGGAGTTTTTTCCGGGGGGGAGGCGGCCCCAGGCGGTTAATGGAATCAGCAATGTGTTTAAGTTGCGGGTATAAACTGCGGGCAGCGGCTTCTCCCTGTTTCTCTATCCTCAATCCTTTGTTGAAACTACCTGAACCAAATCCATGTAAGTCAGGTATGATGAGGAAATCAACCAGTTTTGATTGTTCCTGTACATCCTTGGTGCCTGAAAGAAGGGTGGTCCGGGTAAGGATGCTGGCCAAATCTTTCAGGTCTTCAGCATTCACCTTCTCAGGGAATCCAACATATACACCCAGTACATAATCTGCTCCCATATCTATGACCTCCTGGGCAGGAAAATTCCTGTATACACCTCCATCAACGAGCAGTGTATTGGAATCAGGCAGAACCGGTGAAAAAACAGAAGGGATGGCCATGCTTGCACGCATGGCTGTTGCCAGGTCACCTGACTTAAACACAACCAGTTCTGCCTTAACAAGATCGGTGGCCACACAACGAAAAGGAAGTGGGTAATCATCAAATTGCCGGATCCCTGCAGTCCTGAAAGTAAGTTTGGAGAACAGCAGTGAAAGCTCCTGTCCGTCTATTAAGCCGGCAGGTATTCCAAATCCGTCTGAGGAGACAGGCAAATCAACCAGGAATCGTTTATAATTGTATTTTTCCGGACAAAAGATCTTTGTAAAGGGAATATCATTCGTCAGCAGGATATCCCAATTAGCCTCGCGGTTCATACGGGACAGATCCTCTGCATTGTAGCCGATGGAATGGAGAGCCCCTATAATACTTCCCATGGAGGTGCCGGTAACTAGATCTGCCTGGAATCCCGCCTCTTCGAGTACCTTGATCACACCGATGTGCGCAAGCCCCTTTGCCCCACCTCCACTGAGTACCAGTCCCACTTTCGGCCGTCTGTTCTCCTGTGCCCCGGCAGCCAGGTTTAGAAGGAGAAGCAGGAGGATTAGCAGAGTTGTTTTAAAACTCAGGGGCCCGGCTCTATTCATTTTTAAAGGCAGTGGTTATTGCTGACTTAAAGATAATCAAAAGATTAAATCTCATTCCGGTCCCAGGAGAAAATCAATATTCCGGCGCAGACCTGTATATTTTGCACGTTTCACGGCGGATCCCTCGAAGAGCCTGTCAAACCTATCCTGGTTCAGATCCACCCAATCCTGCCTGGTCATTTCCAGTAAACCCGGAAGCGGATCCAGCCTGGGTTCCGAATGGGGGTGGGCATTGTTGCTCCAGGGACAAACATCCTGGCATATATCACATCCGAAGGCCCTGTTTTGCATAAGGCTGCGGAATTCCTCAGGAAGACTGTCTTCCCGGTTCTCTATAGTAAGGTAGGAAATGCAACGGGATGCATCAAGGGTCCTGCCGGGCAGGATGGCTTTAGTGGGACAGGCATCGATGCACATGGAGCAATCCCCGCAGTAGTCATTCGTGGGACTGTCAGGTTCCAGCTCCAGGTCAGTGATGATCACCCCGATAAAAAACCAGGAACCATGTTTCCGGTTCAGGAGCAGGGAATGCTTACCTATCCATCCCAAACCGGCCTGTCTCCCCCAGGCCCTTTCCAGGACGGGTGCAGAATCAACGAATACCCTCCCGGAATGAGCACCGATATCGGTCTCCATATATGCATACAGGCTTTGCAGTTTTTTCCTCATGATCCGGTGATAATCTTTCCCGTATGCATATTTGGAAATGAGCGGTGCCTGGTCATCAAGCTGTTTTTTCCTGGTAAAATAATTTTGCAGTACCACCACAACCGACCTGGCATCTTCCACCAGTTCACGTGGATCAACCCGCTTCTCAAGATGGTTTTCCATGTATCCCATGCTGCCATGGTAGCCCATACCAAGCCATTCCCTGAGCCTTGCGGCATCCTCCTTTAGATGACATGCCCGGGCTATACCCGCCTGAAGGAACCCCAGTTCAATTGCCTTTTCCTTGATCTTGCGGCTATTTGCAGGCAGGTTTTCCAAGACAGGGGAAGGATTTTAAAGCAGTCCCAGTTCCAGTTTCGCTTCGTCGGTCAGGTTGGATTCATCCCAGGGCGGATCAAAGGTGAGCTTGAGGTTGACTGATTTTACCCCTTCAGTAGCTTCAAGCTTTTGCTGTACTTCGGCGATGATGCTGTCTGCCATGGGACAGTTCGGGGTGGTGAGTGTCATCCGGACTTTAACATTGTTATCATCGTCCACATCTATCTCGTAGATCAATCCAAGGTCATATATATTTAAAGGGATCTCAGGATCATAAATGGTTTTCAGGGTATTTATGATCGCGTCTTCCAGTTGCAGGAATTCATTGTCTTTCTCCATAATCTGAGTCTTTATCTGCACCAGTCAGGTATACCACCAGCAGTGCCGTATTGTCATTGTTGAGCCATCTTGGTCTTGTATGCCAGGGCATATAATTTCATCTGTTTCACCATTGACAGCAATCCATTTGAACGGGTAGGGGAGAGGTTTTCACGCAGCCCTATCCGGTTAATAAATACCAGGTCTGTGTCCATGATCTCTGCAGGATCCCTCTCAGAGAGGACCCGGATAAGGAGGGAAACGATCCCCTTGGTGATGATGGCATCCGAATCAGCTGTGAACCTGATCTTCCCGTCCACCAGGTCAGCCCTCAGCCATACCTTTGACTGGCATCCATTGATCAGGTATTCATTGGTCTTGTATCTGGGATCCATGATGGGGAGATCATTGCTGAGATCGATAAGGTAATTGTATTTGTCCAGCCAGTCGTCGAATACTTCGAATTCTGCAATGATCTCTTCCTGTATTTCATTCATGTTCATCGTTCCTGTAATTTACCGCAAATATAATCAATGGAAGGCAGACTATCCGAACATTTCACGAACACGGTGGAGTCCGGCATGAAGCCTGTCAATCTCCCCGGTTGTGTTGTAAAATGCCATAGAAGCACGAAGGGTCCCGGTGATATTAAAATGATCCATGACAGGCTGGGTACAATGGGTACCTGTGCGTACCGCAATGCCCAGTTTGTCCAGCACCATCCCGGCATCATAGGGATGTATCCCATCCATCAGGAATGAAATGGTACTGATTTTTTCAGCAGCATTGCCATAGATCTCCAGTCCAGATACAGTCATCAGCTTCATGGTGGCGTATTCAAGCAGGTATTTCTCATATTCCCTGATCCGCCCGAGTCCGATACCGCTTATGTAATCCAGCGCTGCCGCCAATCCGGCTGCCCCGATATAGTTCATGGTGCCTGCTTCAAATTTAAAAGGCAACTGGTCGTATGTGGTTTTTTCAAAGGAAACGCAATCAACCATATCTCCACCTCCCTGGTAAGGAGGCAGGTCATATAGTAATTTTTCTTTACCATACAGTACCCCGATCCCGTTAGGGCCATATACCTTATGGCCTGAAAATGCATAGAAATCTGCATCCAGGTCCCGTACATCAATGCTCTCATGGGGTATGGCCTGGGCCCCGTCGACAAGTACAGGGACCTCGGATTTATGCGCCAGGCGGATGATCTCTTTAACAGGGTTGATGGTCCCCAGTGAATTTGAAATATGTGTAACGGCAACGATCCTGGTCTTGTCTGACAATAACTTTTTAAATTCAGCCATCACCAGTTCTCCCTTTTCATTAAATGGGACCACCTTTAATTTGGCACCCTTTCGTTCGCAGACCATCTGCCATGGAACGATGTTGGAGTGGTGTTCCATCTCAGTAATGATCACTTCGGTGCCGGGACCAAGATGCTTTTCCCCGAAACTGAATGCCAGTGCATTGATGGATCCGGTGGTTCCGCTGGTAAAAATAACCTCGTTTGTTGATGCTGCATTGATGTATTTCCTGACCTTTTCCCTTGCTTTTTCATAGGTTTCAGTGGAACGTTCACTCAGGAAATGGACACCCCTGTGAATGCTCGCATTTTCCTCTTCGTAATACCTGCGTACCGTTTCAATGACCTGCCTGGGCTTCTGGGTGGTGGCCCCGTTGTCAAAATAGACGATGGGATGTCCGTGTACTTTTTGGGAAAGCAATGGAAAATCCTGTCTTATCTTTTCTACATCAAAGTCCATACGGGGCACATTAATCAGGGATGGGAATATCGCCACAGGCCATGGAACAATTGTTGCATCGGGAAAGTTCACCCCTCAGCCTTTTGTCCACCAGATGATTGATCCTGTCCTTCAAAGGAGTAACCTGGATCTTTTCAATGACCTCATGGGCAAAAGCATATAACATCAGCAGCCTGGCTTCCTGCCTGGGGATTCCCCGGGACTGCATATAAAAAAGGGCATTCTCATCAAGCTGGCCGGTTGTCGCCCCATGCGAACAACGCACATCATCTGCGTAGATCTCGAGCTGGGGTTTTGAATTCATCCGGGCCTCGTCAGACATGAGGATATTGTTATTGGTCTGGTAGGCCAATGTTTTCTGGGCATCCTGTCTGACCAGGATGCGGCCGTTGAAGGCACCGGTGGACTGATCATTGAGGATCCCCTTGAATAGCTGGGTGCTTGTGCAGTTGGGTTTGGCATGGTCAATGTTCACATAACTGTCAATATGCTGGTTCTTGTCAGACATGAACAGGCCATAAGTTTCATTAGTGCAGCCTTCTGCGTTCAGCAAAACATTGGTATTGTTCCGTATCAGTCCGCCATGCAAAGTGATCGTATTGGACCTGACAGTACTGTCTGCTTCCTGGTGTATGAACAGGTTGGTCAGCAGCTTGGAATTCAGGTGTTCATTCTGGACCCGGGAATAATGAAATTTGGCACCCTTACCTGCATAAATCTCTGTTACAGAATTTGTAAGGAAGCGGAAGGGGGAAAGGGTGTGGTCACATACTATGACCTCAGCGCTGGCATTTTCCTCCATGATGAAAAGGTTCCTGTAATGCAGCATGGTATCGATCCCGGTCATCGGGAGGTGTACCACCTGTACCGGATCTTCCAGGACCTGGCCTTTGGGCACATAGATAAACAGGCCATCGATGGCAAAGGCAGTATTCAAAGCCACCAGGGAATTCTTTTTGATCCCGGCATGTTTTGAATAATGTTCCCTGACAAGTTCAGGATATTTCCTGAGGGCCTCGGCGAAACTCCCGATAATGATCCCGTTATCCATTTCGGTCAGTGCTGTCCCATTAACCTTGTAGAACCCGTTCAGGATAATCTCCAGCCGGGTCTGCAGGTTCGGCACATCGCAATTAAAAATATCATCCACACTGAAATCCACATTGCTTGGCTCCAGCTGCATCGTATAGCCGGGATCAAAGAGCTTCTGCAGGGAGAAATATTTATACAGCTCGTCTTTCTTGTCCGGCAAACCTGTCAGTCCAAACTCATGTATGGCTTCCTCCCTGATGTTCATTACAAATGAAGGGGATGCCTTTTCAAGCAATTGTTCCTTGGCTTTGAACAATTCGATATATTCCTGGCTCATATTCATGATTCTTATCTATCTCCCGGCTTCCTCCTTGATCCAGTCATAACCCTTTTCTTCCAGTTCCATGGCCAGTTCTTTACCACTTGATTTGACAATGCGGCCATTGTAAAGGACATGCACAAAGTCTGGTATGATATAATCAAGCAATCTCTGGTAATGGGTGATGACTATGGTTGCATTATCTTTGTTCTTCAGGGTATTGACACCCCTGGCCACGATTTTCAGCGCATCGATATCCAGTCCGCTGTCGGTCTCATCCAGAATGGCCAGTTTGGGTTCAAGCAGGGCCATCTGGAAAATCTCGTTTTTCTTCTTTTCTCCTCCTGAAAAGCCTTCGTTTACCGAACGGTTCGTCAGCTGGGAGTCAAATTCAACCAGTTCTTTCTTTTCCCGCATATACTTCAGGAAATCACCGGCAGAAAGCGGTTCCTGTCCGTTATACAAGCGGTGTTCATTGACGGCAGTTTTCATAAAACTAACCATGCTGACACCTGGGATCTCAACCGGGTACTGGAAACCGAGAAAGATGCCCTTTTTGGCCCTTTCCTCCGGGTCCATTTCCAGGAGATTTTCGCCCTGGTATTTAATGGAACCATGTGTGATATCTATGGTATCCCGTCCAGCGATGGCAGTTGCCAGGGTGCTTTTCCCTGAACCATTGGGTCCCATAATGGCATGTACCTCTCCGGTTCTCACTTCAAGATTGATCCCCGAGAGGATCTCCTTGTTTGCTACACTTACTTTAAGGTCTTTTATTGATAACATTGTGCTGATATGCTTAAAATTTTACTTATCCTACAGATCCTTCCAGGCTGATCTGCAATAATTTCTGTGCCTCCACGGCAAATTCCATCGGCAGTTTGTTCAGTACCTCTTTGGCATAGCCGTTCACAATCAGGCTGATGGCCTTTTCGGTACCGATGCCGCGCTGGTTGCAGTAGAAGATCTGGTCTTCACTGATCTTGGAAGTGGTTGCCTCATGTTCTACAATGGATGTGCTGTTGTCAGTCTCAATATATGGAAATGTATGTGCACCGCATCTATCGCCCAGCAGCAAAGAGTCACATTGCGAAAAATTCCGGGCATTTTCAGCATTTTTCAGAATTCGTACGAGTCCCCTGTAAGAATTCTGGCTCTTCCCGGCTGAAATTCCTTTAGAAATAATGGTACTTCGGGTATTCCTGCCGATATGCATCATCTTGGTACCTGTATCGGCCTGCTGCATATTATTGGTCACCGCCACTGAATAAAACTCACCGATGGAATTATGTCCTTTGAGAATGCAGCTTGGATATTTCCAGGTAATGGCTGAGCCTGTTTCCACCTGTGTCCATGAGATCTTGGAATCATTGCCTTTACAAATACCCCGTTTGGTGACGAAATTGAAAATACCCCCCTTGCCGTTTTTATCTCCGGGGTACCAGTTCTGCACCGTTGAATATTTTACTTCGGCTTTCTCGAGGGCCACGATCTCAACAACTGCTGCATGCAGCTGGTTTTCGTCACGCATGGGGGCAGTACAGCCTTCAAGGTAACTTACCATGGCCTCATCATCTGCCACCAGCAGCGTCCTTTCAAACTGGCCCGTGTTGGCGGCATTGATCCTGAAGTATGTGGAAAGTTCCATGGGACAACGGACCCCCCTGGGGATGTAACAGAATGAACCATCTGAGAAAACCGCAGAATTCAGTGCGGCAAAGAAATTGTCTGTATAGGGGACTACCGAACCCAGGTATTTTTTTACCAGGTCGGGATGGTTCTTCACTGCGTCACTGAAGGAACAGAAAATAATCCCGAGCTCCGCCAGGGTTTCACTGAATGTGGTCTTGATAGAGACCGAATCCATCACGGCATCAACAGCAACCCCCGACAGGCGCTTTTGTTCGTCCAGGGGAATACCCAGTTTGTCGAATGTTTTTCTTAATTCAGGGTCAACCTCATCCTGGCTCTCCAGGCTGGCCTGTTGTTTGGGAGCGGCATAAAAGATGATATCCTGGTAATGAATCTTCGGAATGATCAAATGCGCCCATTCGGGCATCTTCATTTTCTTCCAATGCTGAAAAGCCTTCAGCCTCCATTCCAGTAACCACTCGGGCTCATCCTTCTTGGCAGAGATCATCCTGACAATGTTCTCATTCAGTCCTTTCGGAAGTGTATCGGTCTCTATGTCAGTATAGAAGCCATACTTATATTCATTCTGGGTTACTTCCCTGATGACCTCATCGTGATTGTTTTCCATATCATCCCTCCTGTTCAGTGTAAATCACCCTGCATTACCTTTATTTAGATTTATTCCAAATAAGGACAAAGATAAGTAAAAGTATTAAATTTTGGTGAATTTTGCGACGATTTTGAAAGCTATCAACAACCGGTATTCCCCATGACTGATAGGAAGAAAATAACCCCGCTGTCCAAACTTGGTGAGTTTGGACTGATTGATCATCTGACAAAGGACTTTAAGATACATCAGGCGAGCACAGTAAAAGGAGTGGGGGATGATGCTGCCGTTGTGGAGTACAAGGGAAAGAAAATGTTAATCACGACCGATCTGCTCGTTGAGGGTATACATTTCAACCTGGTTTACACACCTTTAAAGCACCTGGGATACAAATCTGTCATAGTAAACCTGTCTGATGTATATGCAATGAACGGGCATCCCAGGCAGGTCTTGGTATCACTGGCACTCTCTGCAAAGTTCAGTGTGGAGGCTGTTGGACAATTGTATGAAGGGATCAGGATGGCATGTGAGAAATACAAGGTGGACCTGGTGGGTGGAGACACTACCACTTCATTAACCGGGCTCACGATCAGTGTGGTTGCCATGGGTGAGGTAGAAAAGGGAAAGCTTGTTTACCGTAATACAGCCAGGGTAAATGACCTGATTTGTGTGTCTGGTGACCTGGGCGCAGCTTACATGGGATTGCAATTACTGGAAAGGGAAAGGAAGGTATTCAACGAATCCGGTGAGGGCATACAGCCTGACCTCACCGGATATGATTATATCCTTGGACGGCAACTGAAACCTGAGGCCCGTAAGGATATTGTCGAGTCATTGCATGATCATCAAATCGTTCCAGGCGCCATGATAGATCTGTCAGATGGACTTTCATCGGACCTGATTCATATTTGCAGACAATCCGGTCTGGGTTGCAGGATATTCCAGGACAGGATCCCCATGGCCGATGAAACAGGACGTGCGGCCAGGGAGATGAATATTGAACCATTTATTGCAGCCCTGAATGGTGGTGAAGATTATGAATTATTGTTTACCATCCCACTCAATCAGCATGATGAGGTGAGGAAAATCAAGGACATATCCGTGATTGGCCATATTACTGAAAAAGAAGCCGGGACGAAGTTTGTTACGGTACAGGGAGATGAAATAGAACTGCAGGCCCAGGGTTGGAATTCATTTGGTGAAGAACAATCAGTCTCCGGCATTTAGTCCTTTGATCAGTCCCCTTTTTGATTTCTGCATAAATCCGAGGATCTCATCACGTTCATCTGAAGGCTGAAAATGCTGTTCAATATATTCCCTGGCCTGGGTATTGTTGTAACCTCCGTGGAAGAGTATTCGGTAGACTTCCTGGATCTCCTGGATTTTCTCATCAGAAAATTTCCTTCGTTTCAGTCCGATGGAATTCAGTCCCTCGTAAGAAAATGGATCCCTCCCCGCAGTAATATAAGGGGGAACATCCTTGCCGACTTTAGACCCACCCTGGATCATGACATGCTTCCCGATCTGGACAAACTGGTGGACCAGGCAGTGGGCACTGATAATAGCCCAGTCATCAACTTCCACCTCTCCTCCCAGGGTGGCATTGTTTACCATAATAATTCTATCCCCCAACGCACAATCATGTGCTATATGCACATAAGCCATCAGGAGGCAATTATTTCCAATGATGGTTTTTCCCCGGGCTTTGGTACCTTTGTTAATGGTTACACATTCCCGGATGACGGTATTGTCCCCGATCTCCACCGTGGTGTCTTCTCCCCCATATTTCTGGTCCTGCGGGATGGCTGATATTACGGTGCCAGGAAATATGTTACAATTTTTACCGATCCTGGCTCCATCCATGATAACGGTATTCGGACCGATCCAGGAGCCTTCCCCGATCTCAACATCCTTGCCGATGGTAGCAAATGGTTCTACTTTAACATTATCAGCAATCATTGCTTCAGGATGAATGTTGGCCTGGACTTGGTTCAGTTTATTCATATTCTTTAACGATCTGGGCCATGAGTTCGCCCTCCGAAACCAGGTTATCTCCTACAAATACCTGTGCATACATATGTGCAATGCCCCTGCGAATGGGTTCGAGCAGATCAGCCTTGATAATCAGTGTATCACCAGGGACAACCTTCCCCCTGAACTTCACATTGTCAATTTTTAGAAAATAAGTGGCATAATGTTCCGGATCCGGGACGGTATTCAATACCAGGATACCGCCCACCTGAGCCATTGCTTCGACCTGCAGAACCCCCGGCATTACCGGTTCCTGCGGGAAATGTCCCTGGAAAAATGGTTCATTATAAGATACATTTTTAATCCCGACGACTGTTTTGCTGTCGCGGTGAAGGACCCTGTCTACCAGCAGGAAGGGATAGCGGTGTGGTAATAATTTCATGATATCGTTCACATCCATCACCGCCTTGGTCATATCATAGACCGGGGCTTTTTTTTTCAGCTTATCCTTCTTTATTTTGCTCCTGATCAAGCGTGCAAACTGATTGTTTGCATAATGTCCCGGACGGGTGGCAATGATCCTGCCCTGTATGGGTTGTCCCACAAGGGCCAGGTCTCCCATAATATCAAGCAGCTTATGACGAGCCGGTTCGTTACTGAAGTTAAGATCTATGTTGTTAAGCACCCCCTCGGGCTGTACTTTTACCTTGGGCTTGTTGAATATTTCTGCCAGGTGGTCCAGTTCTTCCTGTGTAACCTTCCGGTCAATGATCACAATGGCATTGTCCAGGTCTCCTCCCTTGATGAGGTTGTTTTTTGCCAGAAATTCCAGCTCATGCAGGAAGACAAATGTTCTGGCAGGGGCAATCTCATTATTGAAATCACTGATTTTGTCAAGGTTGGCATACTGGAAACCAAGCACTTTTGAATTATAGTCAATTTTTACGTCAACACTGAATTTAGAATCAGGGAAAGCAACGATCTCTATCCCATGTTCATCGTCCCGGTATTCAATCTTTTCGGTGATCTGATAAGTATTCCTGGGTATCTTCTGGTCTTTGAATCCAGCCTTAACAATCTCTTCAACATATAGTTTTGCACTTCCATCGAGGATGGGAGCTTCGGGCCCGTTCATTTCAATACTTACATTGTCCAGTCCGGATCCAACACAGGCGGCCATCACATGTTCAATGGTGGCAACCTTAACGCCATTTTCCTCAAGTGTAGTGCCCCTGCTCGTCTCAACCACATTTTCTGCCCGGGCCCTTATTACAGGCTGGTCATTCAGGTCGGTCCGGATAATCTGGTAACCATGGTTTGCAGGAGCGGGTGCCAGGGTCAATTTTACATCCACACCGGTATGCAGACCCCTCCCGCTAAAGCTGACAGGTTTCTTAATAGTTTTCTGATTTCCAGACATATTCCATTCAGTTACAGATAGAATTTGAACGCCGCAATATACAAAAATTAAGCAAATTTATCTTCTGCAAGACTGTGCCCACTGGATTACTTTGATCCTTTTAATTCCTTAATATCCTTCTCCAGTTGTATAAGCCTGTTGCGTAAATCCGGCAGGTTTTTGAAAATGGCCAGAGATTTCCTGGATTTCCTGATATCAAATGCGGGAGATCCAAATACAATTTCTTTTTCCTTCAAGCTGCGGTTAACTCCTGACTGTGCTCCAATGATTGCCCCGTCTCCAATGGTGATGTGTCCAATTATACCCGCTTGAGCTGCCAGGATAACATTTTTGCCAATTTTCGTGGACCCGGCCACGCCTGCCTGTGCAATAACCACACTGTTATCACCAATCTCAACATTATGGGCGATCTGGATCAGGTTATCCATCTTCACCCCGTTCCCGATTCTTGTTGAACCCATGGTAGCCCTGTCAATGCTTACGTTGGAACCGATTTCCACATCATTTCCTATGACCACATTTCCCACCTGTGGCACCTTTCGTCTGGAAGTACTGTTCTGCTCCAGGGCAAAACCAAATCCATCTGAACCGATCACTGTACCGGCATGGATGATGCAGTTCTTCCCTACCTGGCAATCATCCAATACCTTGACTCCCGGATACAATATTGTATTATCACCTATGGCGACATAGTCACCGATGAAAACCTGTGGATACAGTCTCACATTGTCCCCTATGTTCGCATCATCTCCGATGTAGACAAAATCACCGGCATAGAGGTTTTCGCCGGTTGTGGCCGATCCTGCTATGCTTGCATTTGGACTGACCCCCGTTTTTTTGGGCTTGGACTGTTCATAAAGATCGAGCAGGCTGGCAAATGCTTCATAGGCATCATTTACCCTGATCAGAGTTGCTTTTACCTCTTTCTCCAATGCAAGATCATTGTTGATCAGGACAATAGTCGCCTCTGTATCATAAATATATTTCTCATATTTTGGATTGGCCAGGAAGGCCAGGGTTCCGGGTTTTCCTTCTTCGATTTTTGAGACATCGTTAACCCTGGCAGCCTGGTCTCCATAGACCTTACCGTTAAGGAATCCGGCAATCTGTTCAGCAGTAAATTCCATGAAGAATAAAATTTGGTCACAAAAATAAATAATTAAACACTACACCAAAGCATCTTTCGGATAATACAAAAAATATTTTTTTACGGTTTTTGACAGCACTGCAATGTCCAGCATGTCAGAGGCTGCAGTTATATCCACTAACTCCCCGTTATTGTACAGGATCTGGATTTGCTCATCTTTCGAACTATAGGCATAATTACTGATGGTGTCCGCATGCACAAGGTAGCCAATATCCTCATTCTGTAAACTGTATTTCTGCCTGACTCTTTGCCTGATGTCATTGATGTACTCATCGGGGAATGGTTCCGCCCTGATCTCGATCCGGGACAGATTCCTGTTCTTGAGTTTTTTACAGAGAGTGGACAACACCCGGTCCGGGTGATCCGTCCATACCTTGGCCGAGGCTATGATATCATTATCATCCAGTCCCGCAAACATTTCAAGGTTCCTGACGACGGTTTCAGAGATGTGCGGATGTCTTCCCGGTTTTTCATCTCCAAAGAAATCTTTCCTTGAAACCGTCCGGTACAGGAAATGGCGGAAGGAAGGTGTACAAAATAATTCCACACCCTGTCCCGCCAGCTCCCTGGCTCTCTGCAGTATTTTGAGCAGCAGTAACTCAGAAGAAAGGACAGCTTTGTGCAGGTATACCTGCCAATACATCAATCTCCTAGCGATCAGGAACTTCTCGATGGAATAAATGCCCTTATGGTCTACGACCAACTGGTCATTCACTACATTCAGCATTCTCACAATGCGGTCTGATCCTATCACACCTTCTGTGACCCCGGTAAAGAAACTGTCCCGCTTCAGGTAATCAAGCCGGTCCATATCCAGCTGGCCGGTGATCAGTTGATGGAGGAATTGTTTGGGATACTGACCGGTAAAGATCTGAATGGCCATGTCAAGACGGCCCTTGAATTCCTTATTCAGGGCATGCATGAACAAAAGGGATAATGCTTCATGATGGATGCCCGGAACAATACTTTCTTCCAGGGCATGGGAAAAGGGCCCGTGGCCTATATCGTGTAACAAAATGGCAGAGAGGGCAGCTTCCTCCTCCTCCAGGGTAATTTCCACTCCTTTGGAACGAAGTACCTGTATGGCCATGTCCATCAGGTGCAGCGATCCCAGGGCGTGCTGGAACCTGGTATGGGTGGCACCGGGGTAAACAAAGTAAGTCAACCCCAGTTGTTTTATTCTCCTAAGTCTCTGAAAATAAGGATGTTCAATCAATTCAAAAAGACCCTCAAAGGAGATCTTGATAAATCCGTATACCGGATCATTGATGATCTTTTTCTTGTTGGTATTAACTCGGCCCACTGGCAAATAATAGAAAACGAAATTTAGTCATTTAAATTGTATTGGTAAGGATGGAGCCAGCTTCTGGCATTATTTTTTGTTATGTTACCGATTTTTTATACTTTTGCCGCCGGATATGACATTTGCAATAGGGGACGGGAGTCCCCTATTTTATTGAAATAACATGGCGGATCAAAACATCATTGAGCATCATCTGGAAGGGATTTTAGCCGGAAAGGATATTTTCCTGGTCAGTGTAAAAGTTGATAATAACAATAAGATCATTGTTCATATCGACACTCCGGAAGGGATCAGCATTGGTGATTGTGCCAGGGTCAGCAGGGAACTGGAAGAAAAACTGGACAGGGACAGGGAGTACTTCGCACTGGAGGTCTCCTCACCCGGACTAGATTCACCTTTCAGGGTAATTGAACAGTATAAGAAAAATGTTGGCAAAAAGATCAATTTGGTGAAGACGGATGGTGAAAAATTGGAGGGAGTCCTGAAAAAAACAGGCGAAAACGGCATTGTACTTGAAATGACCAGGGGCAGGAAAGGCCAGCCTAAAGATCCGGAGCTTCTTGAGCTGTCTTTCGCAGAGATCAAGTCGGGCAGGGCCAGCATTCAGTTTTAAGAAATTACAATAAATAAATACAATTAGCAAGATGGAAACGCTTAATTTGATTGATACTTTTTCAGAGTTTAAGGAGTTGAAGAATATCGACCGGGCTACCATGATGACGGTACTTGAGGATGTTTTCAGGGGACTACTGGTGAAGAGATTCGAAACGGATGAAAATTTTGACGTCATCATCAATATTGATAAAGGTGATTTTGAGATCTGGAGGAACAGGGAAGTAGTGGAGGACGAAAACCTGGAAGATCCAAACCTTCAGATTACCCTGTCAGAAGCCAAGAAGATTGATGAGGACTTTGAAGCCGGGGAAGAAGTAACAGATGAGGTAAAGCTGGGTGATTTCGGTCGAAGGGCTATTCTTTCACTGAGGCAGAACCTGACATCCAGGATACTGGATCTTGAAAAGAACAATCTCTATGGAAAATACAAGGAAAGGATAGGAGAAATCGTAATGGGCGAGATATACCAGGTATGGAAGCGGGAGATACTGGTACTGGATGATGAAGGTAATGAACTGATCCTTCCCAAATCTGAACAGATCCCCTCAGATTATTTCAGGAAGGGAGATACCATCAGGGCGGTGGTTATCAAGGTGGAAATGAAAAACAACAATCCGCTGATCATTCTTTCCCGGACTTCACCCATATTCCTGGAGCGACTCTTCGAGCTGGAAGTACCTGAGATATTCGATGGACTGATCACCATTAAAAAAATCGTCAGGGTACCCGGTGAACGGGCCAAGGTAGCCGTGGAATCATATGATGAGAGAATTGATCCAGTTGGTGCCTGTGTAGGTATGAAGGGATCCCGGATCCATGGAATTGTCAGGGAATTGAAGAACGAAAATATAGACGTAATTAACTTTACGACGAATATCCAGTTATTTATACAACGTTCTCTGAGTCCGGCCAAGATCAGCAGTATCAAAATCAGTGAAGAAAAAAAGGATGCAGAGGTTTACCTCATGCCGAATGAGGTTTCACTGGCCATTGGAAAAGGGGGACTGAATATCCGCCTGGCAAGTCAGTTAACTGGCTACGAGATAGATGTTTACCGGGAAGGTGTCCATGATGATGAAGAAGATGTCAACCTGGAGGAGTTTGCTGATGAAATTGACGGATGGATCATTGATGAACTCAAATCCATTGGTTGTGATACAGCCAAAAGCGTACTGGATCTGAGCACAGAAGATCTTGTTAAAAGGACTGATCTTGAGGAAGAAACCATACAGGAGGTCGTTAAAGTTCTGAAGGCAGAATTTGAATAATTCATGTGAATAGTTTTATATTAGCAGATTATTAAATAGCGTATGGCAGGTAAAGGGACAAGATTAAGTAAGATTGCGCGTGAATTTAATGTCGGGATTTCCACCATCGTGGAGTTCCTGAACAAGAAGGGGTATGAGGTTGATACAAATCCCAATACCAAGGTCACCGAAGAAATCTATGATATCCTGATCGATGAGTACAGTGCAGATATCAGCGTAAAGAAAGAATCTGATTTGCTGAGTCTTAAAAACCTGAGGGATAAGAAAGAGACCATCTCTATCAATGATATCGACACGCAGAAACCCTCACAGGTTGATGTTGAAGAGGAATTCTTTATTAAGGACCCAACCGCTTCCGGGAAGATTGATTTACGAGAAGTAGAAGAACTTGAAGTTAAGGTAGTCGGAAAGGTAGATCTGGATACAGTTAGCGGTCGTGGAAGAAAGAAGAAGGAAGTCCCGGAAAAGCCCGCTGAAGAGCCATCCAAGGAAGAAGCGCCTGATAAGGAAAAAACAGCAAAGAAAGAAACCAAACCTGCCAGGGAAAAAGAGGATAAAGAAGCTGGTGTTGATGTAAAAGTGGTTGGTAAGATCGATCTGGAGACTCCTAAAAAGAAAACCACCAGTACGGCCAGGAAAACCACAAAGGCTGAACCTGAAGAAAAAGCAGCGAAGGCCGAAACACCTGCTAAAGTTACTGAACCTGCTGCGGAAGAGATCGAGAAGAAGGTAGCAAAGAAAGAAACGGAGGATGAGAATTTCATCAAAACTGAGATCAAAAAGCTCACCGGTCCCTCTGTAGTCGGGAAGATTGAACTTCCTGTGGAAGACAAGGAAAAGAAAGCTGCTGATAAGGATGCCCTGAAGAGAAGGCGGAAAAGGATCAAGAAGGATACAGAAAGAGTAGACCTGGGTAAAAAGGGAAACAAGGAAACTGCAGATAAATCCAGAACCCGGAATAAGCCTGCCGTTAAAAAGCGCAGAAAGCCGCTTAAACCCGAAGTGAGTGAGGAAGATGTTCAAAAGCAGGTTAAGGAAACCCTGGCCAGGCTGACGGACCGGAGTAAATCAAAGGGAGCAAAATACAGGCGGGAAAAGCGGGAGGCCGCGAGCCAGAAATTGCAGGAAGAAGCAATTAAGCAGGAAGAAGAAAGTAACATCATTAAGGTCACAGAGTTTGTTACCGTACAGGAGCTGGCCTCACTGATGGATGTTCCGGCAACAGAAGTAATTGCCAAGTGTATGGAACTGGGACTGTTTGTCTCCATTAATCAGCGGCTGGATGCAGAAACACTTGCCGTTGTATCAGATGAGTTCAATTATATAATCGAATTTATCAGCGTGGAATTACAGGAAGCAATCGCAGAAGACGTTGATGATCCCGAAGAACTTGAATCAAGGTCCCCCATCGTCACGGTTATGGGGCATGTTGACCATGGAAAGACAAAATTACTGGATTATATCCGGAGGGCCAATGTGGTAGCTGGTGAGGCAGGTGGAATTACTCAGCATATCGGTGCATACAGTGTACATCTTGATGACGGCAGGCAGATCACTTTCCTGGATACACCGGGTCATGAGGCCTTTACAGCTATGAGGGCCCGTGGTGCCCAGGCCACTGATATCGTGATCATTGTGGTAGCCGCTGATGATGGTGTTATGCCCCAGACCGTTGAGGCTATCAACCATGCTCAGGCTGCAGGAGTACCTATTGTGTTTGCCATCAATAAGATTGATAAACCATCTGCCAATCCCGAGAAGATCAAGGAAGCCCTTGCCAATATGAATTACCTTGTAGAAGACTGGGGTGGCAAGTATCAGTCCCAGGAAATATCAGCCAAGAACGGGATCAATATCGACGAACTGCTCGAAAAGGTATTACTCGAGGCGGAATTGCTTGAGTTGATGGCCAATCCCAATAAGGCCGCCAATGGTTCTGTGATAGAATCTGAGCTGGATAAGGGAAGGGGCTTTGTATCTACGATACTGGTAGAGAACGGTTCCCTTGAGGTTGGAGATGTAGTCCTTGCCGGATCCTATTATGGTCATATCAAAGCCATGTATAACGAACGTGGAAAGAAGATCGACGAAGCAGGTCCGTCTACACCGGCACTTATTCTCGGATTGAATGGTGCACCACAGGCCGGTGACCGGTTCAATGTGATGGAGAGTGACAAGGAGGCCAAGGAAATAGCCAATAAACGGGAACAGCTCCAGAGGGAACAGGATCAGCGTACTCAGAAACATATTACGCTCGATGAAATCGGTCGCCGGATTGCCATTGGTAACTTCCAGGAACTGAACATCATTGTCAAAGGTGATGTGGATGGTTCCATCGAAGCCCTCAGCGATTCCCTTATAAAGCTTTCCACCGAGGAGATACAGTTAAATATTATACACAAGGCAGTTGGACAGATAAAGGAAGCAGATATTATGCTGGCTGCAGCATCCAATGCCATTATACTTGGATTCCAGGTCCGGCCTTCCCTGGGTGCCCGAAAACTGGCTGAAAAAGAGGAGATTGACATCCGCCTGTATTCAGTGATCTATGATGCGATCGAAGAAGTAAAGGCTGCCATGGAAGGGATGTTGTCACCAGATATCAAGGAAGAGATAACCGCCACCGTTGAGATACGTGAGATATTCAAGATCACCAAGGTCGGTACAGTCGCCGGATGTATGGTGAAAGAGGGAAAGATCAACCGGAATTCCAGGATCCGTGTCATTCGGGATGGCATCGTGGTATATACTGGTGAACTGGGATCCTTAAAGCGGTTCAAGGAAGATGTCAGGGAAGTTGCTTCCGGATATGAATGTGGACTGAATATTACGGGTTTCAATGATATCAAGGTCGGGGATATGGTTGAGAGCTACCATGAGGTAGAGGTAATGAAAAAACTATAATCCTTCTCATATCATCTCTGCCTCCTGGTAGGCTTACAGGAGCAACATTTATAGGCGGGCGGTGATCAAATAAAAAATCCAGCGTGAAACCGGGCTTTATTATCATGCTGAGATTAATTCCTTGTATTGTTCAGGGCTCAGGAGTGCATCCAGTTCAGCCGGATTGTCGATACTGACCCGGACCATCCAACCCTCTCCAAAGGGATCTGTGTTAACAAGCTCTGCCTCCTCTTCAAGCTGGCTGTTAAACTCGAGTACTTCCCCCGACATAGGCATGAACAGGTCAGAAACAGTCTTGACAGCTTCAATGGTACCGAAAGCTTCACCCAAAGCGAGCTTTTCCCCTTCAGTTTCTATTTCGATATAAACGATATCACCGAGTTCCCCCTGGGCATAATCTGTAATTCCTATGTATGCTTCATCACCTTCAATGCGGATCCATTCATGTTTATCAGTGTATTTACAGTTGTCGGGTACATTCATGATGTTGATGTTTTTGGAGGTTTGTTTTGATATGATAAATTTATAAACAAAAATTTACTGGGCAAGCGTAAACCTGATACTAAACCCGACATTTGTATTTGCTGTTGGATATGACAGGGACACGAAAGGTTTGTTAACCACCCTGTCGAAAAAGAGCCGGATATTAAAACGGTCACTGAGCACATAATCAAAATTGAGCGCTATTTTCACGATCCGCTGTCCGGCTGTTATCTGGTCAACATCCTCAACAACTTTCCGGATGATGGTCCGGTTGTCCCTGATAGAGAAATCACCCCTGACATTCAGGTCACTTTCCATAGCTGTTTGTCCCCCGCCAGGAAGGTTGAAGATCAGGGGTAATCCTGAAAACCGGTATCCTGCACTTATCACATATTCATTGCTCGATATTTCCGTCAACTGGCTGTTTGCCAGGCTTAAATTAAGGGACCTGGATTTTTTGAATTCAATCCGGGTGGTGAGGCTGTTTACCCAGTTCATATCCAGGGCTATCAGGGGACTGAATTGTTCACTGATCGATACTGAACCAATATCTGCCTCATTCAGGAAATCCCCGTTCATATCCCTGGATGCTGTATCCACATAACCTGCCTCCGTGGCCAGATAAAATGGATTGGATATAAAACTTCCAACGGTATATGAGGATCGGTAGGAATGGTTAATATTGATGGAGCGGAAATATTTTTGAATGAATGGAATCTTTGAGAGGCCATCAAAAGTCAGGCGCCAGTTTGGCAGCATATCCCTGATATCCCATATGGGATTGAGGTTCACCTGGTTGGGATCTTTTTTTGCATATGCTGCAAGGAAGGCCGGGATCAATACTGACTGTGCACTTTCTCCGTAACCGTCCCAGAAAGCGGGATTGTTCGTGTCAGGTTTCATAACATAATCTCCGCCCTCGGCCCTTTCGAGAGCCAGCCTGGTGGATATTTGCTGCCGGTACTCATGCTTGAATTGCTCAAAGGTGGCGGAAGCAAAATTTTCAGAGGAGAATACCTTTTCAAAAGCTGTTCCGATCGTAATGGTCGATATGGAAAAATTACCGGTCATCTGCTGACTCCTGGTACTGTCCGGGAAATTACCAAACATGTCGGCGATATAGTATTCATTTATATTTTCTGTGTAATTGCGGTTGGCAGTAAGATCAATGCGAAGGCCTGGCAAAGGTTCAACAGTGCTTCGGATATTAAAAGTATTGGAATGATTCATGATATAGGGAGAATTGATCACGGGGTCCTTTGACAACCAATCGTTCATCACTGCTTTCTCAGGGAAGTTCGGATCCTGCCAGCCCAGGATAAATGGCCATCCCGGTGCCAGTGTACCGTTAAAACCCTGCATTCCCAGGAGGCTTGTTGAGGGCAAGTAACCGGGAAGCATTGAACCATTACTCTGGTTATAGGTGACGGCAATATTCCTGATCCCCATCAGGATCCTGGTAGTATAGTCTGCAATGATTATAAAAGGACTTTCCCCTTTCTCAACGGTGCCGTTAACTTCCACCCGTACCCTCCGGTAATCCTCCGCGGAAGTATCGGTGGTAAAGGTGATCCGGTTCTCGCTGGCAACAACCAGTTCCCCCTCGATCTCCTGTCC
>SDBT01004354.1_pt1 | contig 24090 bp, 30 predicted proteins | sample 2277101 | NCBI WGS metagenome assembly SDBT01 (sample SAMN10404973, study PRJNA504765) | marine sediment metagenome | isolation source: marine sediment core GS10_PC15, 103 cmbsf | place: Arctic Ocean: Southern Knipovich Ridge | collected 2010 | reverse complement strand
ACTAAACATGAGAGTGGTCTAGATCTATTATTTGGGTATTTACAAAGGGTTTTTGACTCCGATGAATCTAAATTTTATTAGTACTCAATAAATTTATTAAAATTTAAGTAAATTCCATTAATTTTATTACTTATATTATAAAAAAGATTTAAAAAGACAAAAGACATATGAAGATACTTGGTCCTATTGCGGGAATTGGTTCTCGAATGCGCCCATTTACGTTGAGTAAACCAAAGGCATTTATAAATGTTGGTGGCAAAACCGTCCTTGACCATATCCTTACTAGATTTAGCAATACTTTTGAACCCGAAACTGAATTAATAATTATTGTAGGTTATAAGAAGAGGCAGATTATAAATTATGTAAAAGAAAACTATGATACCAATTTTAAACTCACGTTTATTGAGCAAGTTCCACGAGGTTATAATGATGATGTGCCTTATTATTGGGGTTTAGGAGAAGCAGTATATTTAGCCAATAAAAGGTTCAAAAGGAATGGTTTTAAATCAAAAGAAGAGGATAAAAGAGAGGGGGCTCTAATTTTCTTAGGAGATATGCTTATTCTTGATGAATATTCTTATTTATTATACCGCTATTATGAATCAGATATAGATGGAATTATAACAGTAATGAAAGTTCCAAAGGAAGAAGCAAGTTCTTATGGTGTTGTAATTGTAGATGAAAATAATATAATCCAAAAATTAGTTGAAAAACCAACGGAATTTGTTTCTGATTTAGCAATTGCGGGTATTTACGCATTTTCTAACACAGTTACTAATGCGCTCTTCGATAATATAAAAAAATATTTAGATCAAAGAACGGAAAGTTCTCCTGAAGTATATCTAACAGAAAGTTTACAAGATTTAGTGGATAGCGGCTTTAAGATTGCGGCCATTCAATTAAAACAAAACATATTAGATTTTGGAAGACCCTCAGAAGTATTACATAGTAATAAAATTCTATTGGAACATCAATCAACTAAAAAAGAAGATTATCAAGAATCAAACATACTAGTAGAGAGAAGTTATATTAAAAATCCAAACTTTATTGGAAAAAACACTAAGATTATAAATTCTGTAATCGGTCCTTATGTCTCAGTAGGAGACAACACAATCATCGAAAATTCAATATTAGAAAGTTGTGTTATTGAAAACAATAATTTACTCAAAAACATAATCTCAAAGAATTCAATCATAGGGAGTAATGTAAAAGTCGAAAATATTAGTAAAGACAATTTAATCATTGGAGATAAAAGTATTTATTAATCATACTCTCTACTATGCACTTTCAAATAACAATAATTAAGAATTTTAAATGATTATAACTAATTGAGTAAAATATTAATTAAAGTAAGACAACATAATTAACAAATAAAAAAATTTCCATATAAATTAAAATTTAAGTAACCGATGTATTATGCCATATTATATTGCCTTTGATCTGTCACATAAACCTCGTGGAAAAATCGATGAAAATTTGTCAGAGCTCCGCGATTATTTAAATGCAAATGATTTTATATGTTACAACTTTTTGGAAACACCTATAACCCAAGAAATGTTAAAATCATATGATATATTAGTTTTTTCATGCCCCGATTTCTCTAAGTTTTCTAATCAAGAAATAATAGAAATAACAAATTGGGTAAAAGAAGATGGCGGGGGATTACTAATGCTCTCTCATGCGGGGGGCGATAAAGGGCGTAATAGTAATTTAGGAGAACTAAGCCAGCAATTTGGTATAATTTTCGAAGGAGACCAAGTCTTAGATGAAACTAATAATCTTGGTGTTGAGAATTTACCAGTAATTAGTGCAGATCATTTTATTCCACCTCATCCTATAACAAATGGTATCGGTGAGATTTGTTATCGTGCAGGGTGTTCATTAATAATTATCGGGGGTGCTATTTCAATTGTAACTTCAAACGAAACTTCTGACCCATATTCTTGTCCTTTAATGTGCACAGCAGAACCAGAAAATGGAAGAGTGTGTGCTATTGGTAGTTATGAAATGTTTAGGGATAAAACAGGAGGGGGATTACAATATGAAGAACACGCGGGTTTAGCTTTAAATATTTTTAATTGGCTTGTTTCAGACTATAGAATGGAAATCACAATACAAGGAACAGATCGCAGCAAAATTTCGACACTCCAACCAGTTTCATCAAGTTCAAACAATTTACCTAGCAACGCCTTATCCCCAATTAATTCCTTTCCAGAAAATAATGTAATTGAAACAATTGATATTTTGAAGAATATAACATCGAAAAGTGAATTAATGACATTATTACAAACGTTTCAAACTCAAATTAATAATTTGAAATATTCAGTTGATTCGCTTATACAATATTTTAACGCTGCTGATGATAATTTATTTGCAATACTTCAAGAGAAAATTTATAGCGGGACAGAACCAATTTCGATTAAAGAATCAGGAGTATCTTCCGATTTTATGGTGTTTGATAAAAGTCCTCTTACAGATTTACCTCCTAGACCTATAGATTTTGATAAAAAAGATGATGGTGTTTTCATTGGATTAGAGCCTATTAATTCTAATGAAATAGAGAAGACATCAGCTACTATCCCAAAATCTAATGTAGAAGTAATATCAAAAGCGAAAGGCGCAACAGGGCAAAATAAAGAAGAATTACAAGCAGAATTAGAGGGCTTGCAAAGCAAACTAAATTCAGTTCATAATTTAATCAATTTCATTGATAAGAAACATGAGTCTGGAAAATTGGATGATAAATCATATAAAAAACAAACTAGAAAGTTAAATAAAGATTTAGAACTAACACAGAAAAGAATTGAAGAAATTAAAAATATTATAGGTTAAATTAATTAATTTTTCTCTATTGATATTACAACTCTTTTTCAACTGGCTTCTCACTTTTGGGCTTAAATTCGTCAGGTACATATGGTTGTGCGTATTTATTTACAATCTCAAAAAACTCTCTGTCTGAAACACCTTTATAGATCTTTTTTAACTCATCTTTAATGATTCGAAATGATTTTTTTAAATCTTCTTTTGAACGGGATTCATGTTTAGCCTTTACATCAGCTACAATTTTTTTTATAATTTCTTCTGGAATATCTAAGTCGATAACTTTTATTTTGCTTTGTAATGCATGTATAATGGCTTGTGAGCCTGAAAACTTTCCTAAATAAAATTTTCTCCTTCTACCGACCATACGAGGATTAATTGGTTCATATGTTAGAGGATGGGCCAAAATTGCTGCGATATGAAGACCACTCTCATGGCTAAAAGCGTAATCTCCTACTATTGGTTTGTATGGTGATAAAGGTTTACAGAAATACTTTTCACATACTTCAGATAATTCGGGTAATTTCGTTAAATCTATTCCTGTGTTAATCCCTAACCGCTCCAATATAACTACTACTTCATCTAAGGACGCATTTCCCGCTCGTTCACCGTAACCATTTATACATGTATGGGGGTACGTACATCCATCTATAACAGCAGTAATCGTATTCGAAACTGCTAGTCCAAAATCATTATGAGTATGAATTCCCATAGGGATCTCCTTTTTTGTGGCAGATACAAGATCATTTTTAAGTCTATTAATTAAATATGATGTAGAATAAGGTGTTAAAACTCCCACTGTATCTCCTATAATGATTCTTTCTACTCCGGATTCAATAGCGGTTAAACATACATTTAATAAATGTTCATAATCACAACGAGTTCCATCTTCACAGACCCAGTTTACTTTTAAACCATTATCCTTAGCATATAGAATACCTTCTTTAACCTGACTCAGTTGTTTTTCAGGAGTTTGTTTTAAAGTTTTCCTAAAAATAGGAGAAATAGGCATAAATAAAACTATCTCTTCGGCGTTTGCATCCAGACAAGAATCAATATCACTTTCTCTAGGTCTGGCAATACAAAGTATTGTAGAATTCTTAAAATTCTCGTTCATTATTGTCTTAACTATGACCAATTCTGACATCGAAACCGCAGGAAAGCCAACTGCTATTAACTTGACACCAATCTCGTCCATTAGTTTAGCTAAATGGATCTTTTCATCGAGAGTGAGATAGACAGTTGGACTTTGCTCGCCGTCACGTAAAGTTTCATCCCAAACCGACACTTCTTCGGGTATTTCTACATTCATGCTACTTAAAGCAATTTTATTATAATCGATTAATAACTCTTCAAGTTCTTCTTTAGAGAATTTATAGCTCATAATTAATTCAACGTTTATGATATTGCTTAATATTTATAAAAATATGTGAAAATAAATAAAATAAATGATTTAATATAAAAATTTAAATTAATCTTGTTTGAAAATCATTCTGATAAATCATTCTCGTCTAAATAACGGGGTTCAAGATGAGTACCACATGATTTACACACTGTTGCTTTCCAGTGTTCGATGCTTTGACATGAAGGACATGAATTTAATTCATAGGTTTTTTTGATCCATTTTTCTAAGCCATGTTCTCTACGATAATTTACATCCCATACTATTCGCCTTATGAAATCATCCCATTGGAAATGGTTTGTAAAATCACAGGGAAACTCATCACATTGAAAACAACCTTCATAACCTTTTTTTTTTACGCAATCCTTAGCGAAACACGTTCTACAATTCTCTGTTTGAATTCCATCAGAATTACAACCAGTACAAGCTATATCTTCAACGGGAACTCCATTAGATTTTGCAATTTTTTCTTTTAAATATTGATTATTGGTTTTATGGGCTACATAATAAATACAACCTGCACAATGAAGGCCGCAATCTGCTATTAGTTCTGGATTTTCCAATTTTTTCACAAACAAGTTTTTATTTTTATAATGTATAATTATTCAAAATTTAATTAATTATACCCATTACTTATTGGAAATTCAATATCTAAATTAAGAATTCAAAAATAAAAATAAAATTAATGGTGACCACAGTCATCACCGCAACTCAACCCAAATATGAATGGATTCTGAACTGGATCAGGTTCCAAACCTGTCTCAAGTATTTTTACTTTAAATTTTAATACTTTTCCAGCATACGGATGATTTAAATCAACAAGAATAAAGTCTTTTTCTATAAGACGTATCCACCCAGTTGAAGTCATCCCATTTGGTGCAACTACATCAAACTCTTTTCCAATCTCAAGGCTTATATCACCGGGTAATTGCGAGGCATCTATTTTATTTACCAATAAAGGATCAAAATCACCATATGCATTTGAAGGTTGAAGTATGAAATTCTTCTCCTCCCCAACTTCCATCCCTAATAATTGTTCTTCAAACCCTCTTATTATTTGACCTGTTCCTAACTGAAATTTTAGAGGTTCTCCCCCATTTTTCTCAGTACTATCAAAAGTAGTACCGTCTTCATATCCTGCTTCATATTGGATTGCTATTACATCTCCATATTTTACTGGCATCCCAATCATCCTCGTTTTCTTGTTATTAGATATGAAGGAAATAAGCTTTATTATTGAATTGTTTATAATTTAGAATTTGGATTCTTAAAAAAGTGATATGTTAAAACTAACTCCTAAAAAGATTTCTATAGTAAATATTACAATATATATTTAAACCCAATTCAACATAATATATCATAGAAAATGTCAGATCTTATTGAAACTAATCCCGAAATACTAGGTGGAAAACCAATTATTAAAGGAACTAGAATCCCCGTTGCTTTAATTTATGAACTAATTGGATTAAAATACTCTATTGATCAAATCATAGAAGAATATCCTCATCTGAAGCGTAATACAATTTTAAAAATTCTTGAAATTGGAAAGGAAGCCCATGAATATTTAACAAAAGGAGATATTGATAAGGTAATAAGTAAAGATAAAATTGATTTAGAATTAGTATAGAATAAGATTACTTTTGATATGTCAAAACTAACTCCTGAAAAGATATTTTATGAATATTCAAAAAGGAGAATGAACAAAGATTTGACTATCACATATCTGATAACTTTAATTGAGGATAGTGGTGATGATATTAACCGTATTAAATCAATCAATCTCCTAAAGTTCCTGAAATTCAAAGATCCTAGGGTTCTTAAGATATTAGAGAACTGTATAATATCTGAAAATAATCAACTTGTAAGAAATTCTGCTTTAAGAATTGTTCATGATATCTATGGAGAAGATTCATCAGAAATATTAAAATGGAGTATTGAAAATGAAAAATCCCCCATTGTAATAAAATCACTTTACAAAATTTTGCAGAAGAATTCCCGAGTTCCATCTTATCAAATCATGTTTAATAAATTACTTGAGAGGCTAAGTGAAATTTACAAGCTTGATGGAACAGAAGTTAAATTCTATTTAGATATACAAGCACTTAGGAATAAATTGCAAATCAAAAATCCATTAGCATTTCAGCAATGGCAAATTAGAGAAGATAAAGAAATTGGGTTAAGAAAATGGAGTATAACCGATTCTGTAGATGATGTTATCCATCATGGAGCATTTTGTACCATTAAAAAAAACCATACTGTTGCCTTAAACTTGTATTTTAACAACCTAAAACTCCTTCCAAATTCTATAGGACGTCTTAATGAATTACAATATTTATACTTAGAAAATAATGAATTGATTACCTTGCCTAAGTCAATTGGTAACCTAAAAAATCTTAAATTCCTTGATTTAAGTTATAATTGTATCAAGTATTTGCCAGATTCCTTAGTAAAATTTCAAATTTTAGGAGAAATCAGGTTACATGGTGGCAAGAACAAGGATTTTTTGAAGATTATAAGCAATTCTAATCACTCTTAAATCTATATAAAAATGATTCTGAAATTTTCCCACTTTGTAGATTTTCAAATCGCATTAAAAATAAGAATTGATAGATATAAGGAACTTGACTGGATTTAAATTGAATATATAGTTTCATTAATTTTTAAAAAAAAAAATAAGAATTTGAAAGGTTTTAATAAATTTCTAATTAGTCGGGCATATTCATTCCGATAACACGCATGGCTTCCATACCCGACATTACAGTTTCTACACTATACTTAAATCCCTCTCCTACAGCTTCAGCATAAAAAAGGGCATAATTAGTGGCACGTGATATAGCTTCTGTAATTTTACCATCTACAACCTCACTAATTGCGATTGCTCTAATAGTTCCTTCACTCGAACCAGCAACTTGTACAACCAATTTCGAAACTGATTCATCAGTAGGAAATTTAGCGAATGCTTCAATTATTTTTTTCCCAAACACTCTAGCTTTATCAGCTGGAACCCATACTGTTAACATAACATAAACCATATTTTTCACCTTTTTTTAACATTTTTGATTAAAATTAGATTTCGTGGTAGGTTATAATTAATCTGGTACATATTTAAGCTTTACATTTCTGTAAAAGATCCATTTTTTTTTTAAAAAGGATTCTACGAGTAATAGACAATAAAATAGAGTGGTAAAAAACAAACTTGAGCAATTATTGATTTTTCTTGTCATTTAAAATAAATTTAAATTTACACATATCATCACCATTGGAGAATCTTTTCAATGCGATTATTGTTCCATTTACTCCCATAGCTTCCAGCCAACCGCGATGTCTGTAATTACAAGCACATTCATAATCCGAAGCATCCTTAGATTTCATTACTTCTTTCCATATAAAACATTTATCCACAATAGCAGTTCCCTTCGTTTCAGAATCAGCAAAAAATTTAAATTTCATAACTTTAGGTATCAATAAGTCCATGAATGTATTAAAGAGTTTGAAGATTTCTGCCATTGAATTTACTGTACCAACCTTGATACCTAAAGCATTTAGGATATGACGAGCCTCGATCTTTCCCATGGAGAATACAATATTTTGGTTTAGCTCATTAGCCTCTTTAATACCATACCTTTTTTTTGATTTTAAATACCATTGTCCATCCCATTGAGCCATAGTCATTTGTAAAATAAATTTCTGTGTAGCTAAAGGGATCTCATATTTTTCTTTTATTTTTCTCTTATCTCTAACTTTATTTTGATTTTCAATCATAATCTTAAAATGCATAAGATTTTAATTTTAAATTTGGAATTAATTTTCCTAAACCTTTTTCAGTTGTATGTAAAGTTACTTTTTTATTTAAGGCATAAGCTATCGCATAACAATCATTATAAGATAAGGCCTGAACATATTGGCATTTTAATGAACCAGCTTTTATTATTAAAGACTGATTTAAATTAATTAAATTAATTGGGTACGTATTTAGAAAAGTTGCAATTGTAGTTTCGGCTATAATTTTTCCACTAAGTTTACAAATGTGGTAGAAAGCTTCTGCGATAATGGGGGAAACTATATGAGCGTCAAGATCTTTCTCCTTAATATTCTTAAACAGCTTCAATATGGATTTAGGAGGTTCTTTTGAATATAAGAGCGTTATTACACCGGTATCTAAACAATCTTGTTTTCCCATTTAAATCTCCCTTGTAATATCTTCCTTTTTACTTTTTTCCATTTGGTTTAAAATTTCAGCTTTAGTATAAGAATTTTTTCTTATTTCTTCTTCACTTTTTAAAGGAATCAATTTTAATGACCCCTCGTCTTCTACTACTAAAACTTTATCTCCATCTTTAAGACCAAAAGTCTTTCTGAAAGCCGCAGGAATCGTAATCATACCTTGATTAGTAATAGTTACTGTCTTTTCAAAAATTGATTTTTCAACATTCATGTCTTTCACTAATTAAATTACAAAAACCCTAAGTATTTATATGTTTTCCTAAGGAAAATTTAAATACAAGATTTAGAAATGAAGTTTATCAGACGATATTTAATAAATCCCGCCGAGTCTCGTTGCTCATACACCTCATGGCGTTACTATGGTCTACTCTCTTGTCAACACTATCTATCTTTTCTAAAAATATCTTCATTTCATCTTTGGTTAATTTGGATTTTTTTTTCATATTTTCAAACTCTTCATCCATTTAGTAAATCTCCCCTTAAATTCTATAGACTTTGAATTTTTTCAATTTTAATTAAGATAATGAAATACTGTATTAAAATTAGGAGAAAATATATTGAAATCATAATAAGTGAAAGTTTTTAGGTTAATAACTTAAAAATAGAAAAGAAATAAATAACATGGGTTCGGATTTAGCTATTTAACCAGTTTATTGCTCTGGGTGAATATAACCTCAGAGATCCCCAAAGCGTTTATTTTATTACGTCTGTTATAAAGCATGTTTCAACTATCTTTATTCCTTTAATCTGAGAGATTTTCTCTTCAATTAACGGATTAAATTGTTCTATTGAATCAATCTCAACCTTCATAAACAGTCCACAATCTCCACTTAAACGCCAAATATCTGTTATTTCACCAATATCCATAAGCTCCCTTAAGATCCTTTTAATCTCCTTGAAGTCTGGTTCTATTTTGACCGTCGCACTGGTTTTCGGTTTGCTGTTAATGTTGTACTCAATAGTAAATTTTTTAATAACTCCTTCTTCTTGGAGCTTTTTAACTCGCCGTCTTACTGTAGCCTCAGTCTTCCCAATTCTCTCTGATATAATGTTAAAAGAGATTCTACTATCGGCTTTTAATTCTTCCAAAATTTTTAAATCAATAACATCCATTTCAATTAATGATTATGATAACTTATATTTGAATTTTAGTATAATTTTGAAAAAAATCGAAGTATAATTTTGAAAAAAATCGAATTTGTCGATAATTGAAAATAGAAATGTAATAATTATGAACCTTTTTGTCCGATGTCATTTAATATTATAATTTTAGTTTAATATTACATCAAAATTTCTGTTAGTTATTATATATCTATATATTTAAAACTCTTAAAAGTATATATATTAAAACGATTAAGCATCTTGGTATATATGCTCACACATCGAGGTTTTCAAAAAAATGTCAAATGAGATCCCGGATTCAGTGAAAGTTTCATTACGTTCTATAGGTTTAACCGATTATGAGATATCTATATATCTTACATTAATAAGTAAGGGTCCAATGGATGCGCGGGAACTTTCTGAGGCTTCAGGAGTTCCATATTCAAGGATATATAATATCCTAACGCAACTGGAAAAGGATAAGAAATGGATTATCAAAGAAGAATCCAGCCGCCCCTCACGCTATTTCGCCAAATCCCCAGATGAGGCTTTAATTATTGCGAAGAAGCAATATAACGATGGCTTTGATGAAAATTCAAATAGGGTGATACATACACTCTCACCAATTTATGACTCTCACAATGTCCCGATAAAAATCGCTCTTTACATTCATAGAGGTAAAGATGTGTGTTTAAATCGAGCATTAAGCTTAATTAAGCTTGCGAAAAATTCGATCTATTTAGTCTCTACTGATTATGATTTTTTAGAAATATTCTATGAAGATATTAAGAAAGCTCGGGCGAAGGGCGTTATAGATATAAAGTTATTAATAGAAAAGGATGCTTTAGAGCAACATGAAGAATTGCTAAAAAAATATGCTAAACTCGCTAAAATTAAATCCCGAGATCAAGTATTTGGAAGCTCAATCATAATTGATGAGGGAGAAGATGCGTTTATAATTCTCTCTCAAAGTTTTTTCGAAAAGTTGTCTTATTTCGGTATTCTTACAGATCATATTGCATTTGGAGCAGCATCTCTATATTATTTTACATATCTTTACAGTACTGCTGATGAAGTAATAATAGATGAAGAAGATGAGGAAAAATCATAAAATCTTTTCCGATAATATAATATGAGTAAAAAAAATCTTTTCCTATAATATGAGTAGTTTTGAAGGTATATTTCCCGCAACCATAACTCCAATGAATAAAGACTTCTCAGTAGATATAGAGAGTTTTAAAAATTATTTAAACTGGTTAAAAGATCAAAAAGTTCAAGGTTTTGCTATCAATGTTGACACTGGTGAAGGCCCTTCATTAACTTCAGATGAGAGAAAGTTATTGCTTAGAACCACAAAAGACATTGCCGAAGATCTTAAAATCATTGCTGGGATTATTGGAGGCTCTACTGAATCCGCAATAATCGAGGCTAAAAATGCAGTATCCTCTGGAGCTGATGCATTTTTAATTTTTCCTAACGCCGCATTTAGAGGAAACCCTCAAGATACTCAATTAATTTATAAATATCATGAGGCTATAGCTCTTGAAACTGACATAGATATTATCATTTTTAATTTACAAGATGATTTAGGTGGAGCATTATATACTCCGGAAACGCTCGAAAAATTAATTTCGATTCCTCAAGTGAAAGCAATAAAAGAGGCAAGTTTTGATATATCAATATATAAATCAGTATATGAGTTTATCAGTAAGCAGGACAAAAGTATTAGTTTTCTCACTGGAAATGATAATTTTATATTGGAATCATTTTTATTAGGTGCTGATGGGGGGCTATTAGGAAGCTGTGCTCAATTGACGCAGTGGCAAGTAGACTGTCTAAACTATATAAAAAAAAAACAATATGAGCAGGCTAAAGAATTGTCCAATGTTTTTCAGCCAATTGTTGATGTAATTTTTATGCCACCTGTAAGGAATTATCGAGCTCGAACTAAGTATTCATTAATGTTGCAAGGAATTATTCAAAATGACTATGTTAGGCCCCCGTTAGTAGAGATTTCTGATAATGAAAAAAATTTGATAAAAACGAGCCTAAAAGAACAAGGATTAATTTAGAAGCTCTGCTACTTATGCTTTTGATATTGTGGATCTCTTATTACACATCCCGTTTTATTTCCCGATCTCATCAATTCGGAACATTTTGAACAGGTTATACATACTTTTTGTTTATCAATGACTCCATTCTGAAATAGTTGTTTTGGAAAATTGGGATTTGCGATAGACATTCTTCCGAATCCACATATATCGACTTGGTTATTTTGAATTAGACTTGCAATTACATTTCCAGCGTATTGGCGCAAATAAGAATATCCTGATCCAATGATAACCATATCCTCCGAAATCTGCTCTTTAATCATCGATGTCACTTTTATCATCCTATTTACACTATAAAGAGGATGTTCATCTGGTTTTTGTGCTCCTCTTATAGGTGTATCATAAGGTCTAGTAAGGTGTGGTTTATAATGGGGATTTCCAGATGATATATTTATTATTCTTACCCCGAGCTTATAAAGATTCTTAATTAACTCCAACGGTTCAGAGAGATCAATTGGGGCAGGAAAAATTTGATTTTCTTTCTCTTCTGTTCCAAATCCATTTGGATATGGCATTCCATCATAAATACCTACACGAGAAGTGATAATAAAATCATTCGTTTTCTTAATTAATTTCTTGATAATGTTCAGAAACAATTTAGAGCGATTTCCTAAAGGATATCCACCATATATTGAATTTCTTCTATTCCTAGAAGCTAACAATTCGCTTATTAGGTATCCATGACATGCCTTAATATCCACTCCATCAAAACCCACATCTTCTGCTAATTCTGCTTTTCTTATCCATAAATTTTCCACTTTGTTTAATCCATCATCAGAAATTATACATCCCTCTTTTTTAGAAAAACCTAATGCGGAGTCTAACTCAAAATTTCTAATTGCCCTAATTGGATGCTTTCTTCCCTTAATTTTTGAATATCTACCCGAGTGATTTAATTGCAGTATTAAAATACATTCATCTTCAAATCCCAGTGATTTCAATGTGTTATTACATTTCTCTCTAATTAACGAGACAAGTTGCTTGAATTTTTTGGTATTTTTATCAGTTAACATAAGTTGATGCGAATTTGACCGACAATTCTCTGAAATGGATGTTGCCTCGAACCATATTAACCCAGCACCTCCCTCCGCATAATGGATATATCTTCTATTGGTCAATTTCCCAGGGCTTCCATCTTTGTTAGCATCAAATCCTTCCATAGGTTGTATTGCTAGCCGATTAGGGACAATTTTATCCTTAATTTTAACTCTTTCTTTTAAAATATCCACATTAACACTTATTGGTATTTCTTCTTGTAATTCATCAATCTTATTCTTTAAAGCCTCGATTGATTTATAGGTAAATGGTTCAAATTTTCTATAGGGTGAGGTTGAATTCATTATATAATAATATAAAATAAATATTAAAGCAATTTTCATTTCTTCCCCTAATGTCTAAGAAAAAAATCCTTCTTTATCAAGGAGGAAGATATTTTGGGGTTGAAAAAAACCATAAAGTCTTTCAAAATATCTTAAATGAATATACTGTTGACAATTACGAAACCATAGAAATTTTCTCTACTAAGAATTTTTTTGAATATTCCGCTATGATATTCTTTTCTCAAGAAGGAAATTTCTCGAATAATCAAGAAAAAAATGTTCTTGAATATGTTTCAAGCGGAAAAGGCTTTATTGGATTGCACGGGGCTTCAGCTTCGTTTAAATCTCATCCTAAATATTTTGAGATGCTAGGCGGTCGATTTATAGGACATAAAGAACCCAATCGATTTGATATTAAAATTGTGGATAAAGATCACCCAATTACTAATGGCTTAAACGATTTCTCATTTAGAGACGAACCTTACCGACATGATTTTTCTATGAGTAATGATATTCATGTTCTAGCTAAGGCGGATTATCAAGATGAAGCGGATCCCGAGCATGAACCGATAATGTGGGTTAATAGTTATGGAAAAGGTCGAGTTTTCTTTTGCACTTTAGGTCATAGAAATGCCTCGTTAAAAGATGGGACTTTTCAGTCCATTATATTAAAAGCTGTGAAATGGGTATTAAATGAATAAGATAAATTGGTGATATGTTATAGATCAAAAAGATCCTCTAAAATTAGGTATTATTGGTTGTGGATGGAATATTAATTTCGCGAAACTATATATGCAATCTATTAATACTGTTGAAATGGTTGCTGCTGTAGATCCCACCATAGAAAGGGCAATTAACGTTGCTGGCCAAGATCACTCATACATAAATACTGAGGCCATGTATAAGAATGAAGATATAGATCTGGTATATATTAATACACCTCATCACTTACATAAGCCAATGATTAAAGAAGCTTTTCATGAAGGAAAACATATATTTTGTGAAAAGCCGGTAACAATCTCTATTGAAGATGCTCGTGATATCTCAAATTTAGATAAAAAGTATCCAAAATTAAATCTAGGATTTAATTATCAATACAGATATGATTATAATTGTTATAATTTAGCTATGGGGGCTCAAAATGGGCACTTAGGAAAAATCTTTTATGCCATCTGTAACGGTAATTTTGGTAGAACAGAAAGTTACCTTAATCAAGGACCTTGGAGAACTAGATTAGAAACTGCTGGAGGGGGAACTTTATTAATTCATGGGTCACATATAATAGATATTTTGATATGGGCTTTAGGGGAACCAGTTTCTGTTATGGGCAAAATTGATAATTTAAAATTCAAAAATATAGAAGTAGAGGACATTGGGTTTGGAATTATCGAATTTGAAAATGGAAGTTACGGTCAAATAAGTAATTCAATGATTACTAAGGCTCATAAAAGAAGGGCAATTGATAAGGTAATATTAAATATTTTTGGAGATAAAGGAAATTGCTATTATACCGGCCCTTGGCCACTCTCTTCTCTAAAATGGGAAAGAGTAAAGGAATATAAATCAAAAGAGTATCTTGAAAAAGTAGCCCCTAGTGCTGAGGTCTTTAAAGCTTTTATTAACTGGGTTCTAAATGATAAGCCTTTCTTGAATACTGTGGAGGAAAGCTCTAAAGTATTAAGATTACTAAAGGCATTATACAAATCTTCTGAAAGTGGAAAAAAAGAGAAGGTTGAGAATTTATAATACTTAAGAATTATTTTAAAAATGCTCGCTTTCCAAGGAAAATAAATAATTCTCCAAGTTCAAAAATAGTTAAAGGTTGTGCTAGTCTTGCCATTTGAAGGCGTAATTCTTGTTTATCCAATCCTGCTGCAATCAATTTTTCAATATCTTCAACATAATCTTCCATATTTAAGAAAAGTATTTCGATTTTGGCAACACCAGTTAATTCCTCAATATCCTTATCCAAATGTTCTTCAATTTGGTTTAATAATCCTAATTTAAGTTTAGGCTCAAGATCATATTCAGTGATGAGACGATTCATCTCTTCAATAATGATGTTCAAGGTCAAATTCCAATCGGCGTTCTCTTTATACTTTGGTATTAAAATCTCGCTGATTAAAATCTCATAAAGAGTAATTGGGGCATTACTATCAAATTCCAATTCCATACCTGTACTTATTACAATAGTCTGAACCATTTCAAAATCTCCTATTTTTTTTCAAAATATTCTTAATTATAATAAATTCAGTATTAATTAATATTTGCTCTATCACAATAGTTAGAAATAGAAGATTAGTAATAATATTTTTTTGAATTGCTTAACGATATGAAGCCATCCTTTTTTACTACGACTTGATCCTCCGTTCTTGCGCCACCTAATCCTTCAATATACAACCCCGGTTCTATAGTGATAACCATATTCTCTTCCAAAACTTCTTCAGATATCGGAGATAAGTAAGGATTCTCATGAATATCAATTCCTACTCCATGCCCAAGACTATGAAGGAATCTTGAGCCCCATTCTTTCCTTTTCTCTATAAAAAAATCTCGGGTAAGTTTGTCTATTTCCTGACATTTCATCCCTGCTCGTACATTATCTAAAGCAATTTGGTTTGCCTCATTTACCAAGTTAACTAAATCCATTTTATCTTGAGATTCTTTCCCAAATATAAAAGATCTCGTCAAATCAGAGCAATAACCATCATATTTCGCTCCAAGATCTACAATTATAAGATCACCATTTTCAACTTTTTTCTCTGAGGTCAAGCTGTGTGGATAGCCTGATTTTACTCCCGAAGCAACTATGGTATCAAATGATGTTCCCTCTGATTCTACTCGTCTCATCGCATATTCTGCTTCTGCTGCTAACTCTTTCTCTGTTTTACCTTCCTCAATTGAATCAAAGATCGTTTTAAATCCAATATGTGCTATGTCCGCAGCCTTTTTCATTCTTTCAATCTCTTCTTCTGTTTTTATCAGTCTTGCATGGTTAATTATATCTGAGGCGCCCACAAAATTAGGATTTGAAAATTTCATTTTCCATTCTTCATACCTTTTCACTGAAATAAAATCATCTTCGAATCCTATTGTATCAAGGCTCAACTTATTAACTGTTTTTTGAATAAACTTAGGCTTACCTGCAGGTATTTGCTTAATTTCAAAAATCTTTGACTTATTCTTGTCATTAGTTATAATATCTTTTGCTTGATCATATTCTAATGCATTAAGAAAAACCCAAATTTTCCCATCAGTTGCATTGTGATCATCTCTTGGAATCATAATGAAGGTCTCACTTTCTATTTTAAAGCCAAGAATATAGAGAACATTTTGAGGTTTCACTATGAAAATCGCATCCAAACCATCAAATTTTTCATGAGAACGAATTCTATTGATTTTTATTTGACTCATTTTTATTATCCACAAAAACTTATTTTGACATATATAATTTTAAATATTTGTTTTTAAAAAAATCTTTAATATGAGACTCAAGTTCTAAAATAATATATTTAAAGGTATTAATGCTCATCATTCGTCAACTTTTCTTGTTTTTTTACTTCCTCTTCAATCTCCTTTTCCACGCTTTCAGCAGTACCTTCCGATATGATTGGCATTTCTAGAAGTTCATCAACTGAATAAATTTTATTTATTATCAATCGTCCAGGTTGAGCTTCAATTAAGATATTATCTCCGGGGTTAATACCTGAAAATTCTCTCAAGGGTTTCTTAGCTAGAATTTCCCCTTTTTTGCCTACTCTTGAATTCTCATCAATTTTCATATTAATAGAGGGGTCTTCTGAATATTTAAGCTTTTTCGGAAAAATCACTTTTTTCCTCCTAAAATATCTTCAAAAAAAGAAGACACATTTCTATCTTATTATAACAACTAAGTTCTAAGCTTAAGATTCTTTGGTTCATAAAACCATAATAATATCCAAAATCTTTCTATATTTAGATTAGTATACATAATATATGTATCAATTTTATTTTTTTATTGAACGTGGAAAAAAATGAGTACGATTAGAATTGATAAAGAACATGCTAAATTATTGGATGAATTAATAACTCACTTGACGTTAAAAGGGAAGAAAATTAGCAAGAAAGAATTAATTGGAAAATTAATTGAAAATGCATTAATATTAGAGGGTATTAAGGATTCAGATAAAAACGTCTCTTTAGAGAACGATCCGGCATGGAAAGGATTGGAAGACACTTTCAGTTTAGGAATTTCGGACTTGTCAGAAAGAGTAGATGATTTTTTATATGAAAAAAATGAATGAGACGGGCGTATTTCTTGAAATGATTTTTAATAATTCTTTTTTACTTTTCACTTTTAGCGCAACTCTTCTGGAACTTTAATAAACAAATTAGAATTTTAAGAAATAAGAAGGAAAAGTTTTGAAAGATATACTAGAAAATTGATTTTTACATAACTATTTAGAAATTTTTTAAGAAATGAAAATATTTATTATTTGTCCATGACGAAACCAGAAAAATTAACATTAAATTTTCCTATAAATGAATATTACTTTGACGCTGGTGAAACTTACCAAGAATTTAAAGACTTTTTTTATAATAAATCTATAGATTTTATAAAAGAGGATCTTTGCCAAATGTATTTTTTTAAAGAAGAATCGGAGAAGAAAATAATTGGATATTTTACTATTTGTTGTTCAAGGATTGAAACACCTAAAGCATCTTTACTTGAAGAAGAAGTAGAAATAAGTTATATCCCTGGATTGTTAATTGGTTATTTAATTACCGACGAAAAATATCGTCGTAAAAAATATGGAGAAAAGCTATTAGTGAATGCAATTTTTATTGGAAAAGAAGTATCAAAAATTGCTGGTTGCAGATATATTATTGTGGATGCATATACTACTGAGGAAGCAATTCAATTTTACACGAACCTAAATTTCAAATTTTTGTCCAGAACAAAAGGTAAGAAAATAGTTACGAAATTAGAAAATGAAGAAAAGCCAGAAGAGGAAACAACAAAAATGTATTTTGATTTACAGCAATTTGAATTACAAGAATTAGAGGAAAATTAATCTTTTATTCATTTAAGCGTTTAGTAAAGTATTTTGATAAAACTTTATCAACTTTTACATTTTTTAAATCATCTAATAATGCTTTAGTATCTTCTATTGAATCTATTATTAAATCATCTTTAACATTAGTTTTAATATGAAAATCAATGGGTTCTCCTATGTTTTCAAAATGTATAACATCAATATCCTTTCTATAGATCGAAATATGTTCAAAACTTTTTATTATTGGTTCAATTCTCTCTGCTAATCTCGCCGCTATGTATTTCAATGCTTCCATTGTTGGTTTCATTCTCTCTGTTATTCTCTCTCCTATGAAATTTAATGCTTCGTTTGTTGGTTTCATTCTCTCTGCTAATCTTTCTGCTAAAAAAATTAATGCTTCCATAGTTGGTTTTATTGTTTCTGTCCATGTTGCAGGCCTTTCCTTTGCGGGTTCTAAAGAGGTTCTATTTTCATTATAACCGATTAAAGAGGTATTTGATTCTAATTTTGATTCGATATCTATTGTCCCTAATTCGTAAGAAAGGGTTCTTGATGATGTATTATTTTCATATTCAAAATCCCTCCAAGATGTGACTCCTTGGTTATGTGCAGTAGATTGTAAATTAGGATTTATGGTATTAGTTATTGTAGGATCATAAATAGCCATTTATTCCACCATTTGGTTATATATATTATTTATTAAGGTTACTAGCTTTTCTTGGAAGGGGATTAATTTATTATAGTCTTTAACTCTATTAAGAACTCTTAAAATTATTCTCTTATCTGGACTTGTTTGATTAGGATACATCTCTAAATTAAAACGCTCATCATTCTCTTTGGGAATAAATTCACTTGAGAATCTTATATGATTTACTTTTAAACCAGGAATGTCTTCTAAGTTTGTAAAAAGATTTGAAGAGAATTTAGCAAAAATCTCATTTGGTCTTTTATCTTCTGGTTCTAATAATAATATAACATTTGTCAGGATTTCATAAAATGTAAACGTAGAGTCTATTTCAAATCCTAAGTCAGGTAATATTTTCATTAATTCGATAAATAGATTGATAACTTTTTCCGAATCATTTCCAATTACATTTAAAGCATTTGCTGAGAGATTCATTTGAAGTGTAAGCTTTTCTTCAGGATTAGTCATAATATCTATTAATGGTGAAAATATTCTATCTCCCTTAAGAACATCTTGATTTAATTTATATCCTGACATCTTATTATCTTCATAATGATCGTATAATTTACTAATAAGTTGTCCCTTATCAACATAATAGATGAGTTTTGAACCAATATGAAATGGCTCGTAAGATTCGATTATCATTTTACTCATTAAGATTTTTGTATTAATAGATAGAAATTACTTTAGGTATATTTATTTATTCTTTATTTTTTAGTAATGTTACGTAAATTGTAATAATTTATAATAATTAAAAAATTAAGATTCATCTAAATATAAATCTTCGTAAAATCCACGTTTCACGATAATTATATTAATTTGGATAATTTTGTAGGTGAAAATTATATAATTTGTTGAACGAATTATCTAATTAACCCAAATTAAATATAGATTATAAAAAAAAAGGAAAAGAAAAAAATCGGAAGGCATGGCACTTACAAATGTATAAAAAGAGGAGACATATTTATCTAATAACAGGGTTAAGGGTTGAGGTATTACCGATTACATCGGCTTTAGGTATAAGAATATATTTTTAGTCATGAATCCTCCGATCTTCTTAATATATAGTTGGATGAACATAAATATAAATGTAACTCTTTTCCTAGGACAAAAGGGAAAATCGAAAATGAAAACGTAAAGTTAATAAAACTTTAAAGTTGTATTAATTCTTTTAAGATCATTTCATACATCTTCCAGATCATGAATCTGGAGACAAATCTATATTATCATATTGTAAATGTAATTCTTGTAAAGACCCTAAAAACGAGAATTTCTTATATTTTATAATCTATGATTTTTTCATCATATTTTTTCTATATTTTATTTAAAACCGGAAGGTATTCTTCTTCGTTTACAGTAATCAATGATTTAGTATATTCAATCATTTTTCTTGCACTATCAGGGTTCGCAAGGAGTTGAACATCTCCTTTATCTCCCCTATCCCATAAAAGATAGGGTGTATCTTCATATGGTACCTCTTTTTTTGCTTGATTAATCCAACTATCTGGTAATTTGTTTTCTAATTCGACATCTAACATATTAGCTAAAAACAAAGTCCACACTCTTGGGACTACAGTCATTAAATAACCTCCGCCTCCTAAAGCTAACCATTTATCTTGACAATACTCACGGGCACTCATCTTTATAGTTTGAGCTAAATCTTTATAAACTTTTATAGAAAGGCCCATTTGAGTTAATGGATCATCAAAGTGCATATCTACACCAAGTTGGGAAACCAATATATCTGGTTTGTATGCTTCCAATAATTTTGGTACAGTAGCTCTAAATAATTTGAGAAAAGTTTTATTGTTTGTATCCGGTAATAATGGAAAGTTTATTGCATAACCTTTTCCAGGTCCTTCTCCTCTTTCTTGAACACCTCCAGTACCAGGGAATAAAAACTTTCCACTTTCATGAAAGGAAATTGTTAGGACATTAGGATCGTCATAAAATAGCCATTGAACTCCATCTCCATGGTGGCAATCAATATCCAAATACGCAATCCTAATATCATTTTGCAACTTTTGAAGATGTTTAATCGCAACACCAATATCATTAAATATACAGAAACCTGATGCTTTATTTTTTAAAGCATGATGAAGACCTCCAGACGGATTAAAAACATAATTTAAATCATTCTCTTTCCATACATGGTCAGCGGCTACTAAACTAGCTCCACAAACTAGAGAGGAAGCTTCGTACATACCTTTAAAAATGGGATTATCTCCTGGTCCTAAACCGAATTTATAAGGATTAATATTAAGTGAAGGATCTTCACTTAGTCTTCTAATAGCGTCAATATAATCTCCAGTATGGATCCTTTCCAATTCTTCTCTCGTACACATTCGGGGTTTGATGATTTCAACTCTTTCATTGCTTAGGAGCCCTAATTTTTCCATTAGACTATATGTTAGTTTTATTCTTAACGGACGAAGAGGATGACTCTGCCCGAAATTATATCGTTCATATTCATCGGTATATATTAACCCGATCTTTTTACTAACCATAATCAGATAAATTGAAGAATAATTGCTTATTACTTAATTAAATCAAGCAAATTATTTTAAATAATTTGTTCTATTTTAAAATATTATTTTTCAGCCGCTATGAGAAATTTCGCATTACTTACAGAAGGAATATGAATACTTATATGATCAGACTTATATTATCAGAATAGTATATTAAAAATTAAATATTTAAAAAAAAAGTTAAACAACAACTCTTTTAATCTTTTTATAATGTCAATCACCTTTAAAAAATTCATAACTCGTATCGGTAAAGCTTCTGATTTCAAACCCATGAAAAATCGTTTACTTCTATCTCTTCAGAAGGATAGCGAAAATAAATATAAGAATTATCCCCGGCTCTTGGAATTAATGCAAAACTATTGGCCAGATTATAAGGCTCGATCGAGAATATCAAATTTATTAGCAGACCATCATGAGGAAATATTCAATTTCTACTTAAATACTCTATTTCCGTTTAGAAAAGGTGGATTGACCTATGAAGATCCTGAAGCACCAACTCCTGTAGACTTCAAATTGGTGTACAAATATATATATAATCAAAACGAAATTAAAGCTGTAAAAGAAGTATTAAATGAATTACAACTTGATGAAAAGCTAGAAAATGTATTGAAGCGAATTTTTATTTTTGTTATTAATTCTTTTGGTCCTATGGTTGAACAAATATTTAAAAGACCTTTTGCCTTTCAATTTTCGAGTATTGATTCAAGTGAGCTGCCTAATGGAGATTGGGAAATAATAGCAATTATTTCAGGAAGAGAACAATAAATTAAGTAGAATTAAAGAATTAATTGTTATTATTTTTCTTCTTTATTCTCGGCTTTGCTTAAAAATCTTACATTCCCTATGGTTTTGAAATGAGGATCTCCAGTAACAATAATTAGATTATTTTCTTCAGCGGTTTGAATGATTAATGAGTCAGCCAATCCAAGAGATTCTCCTTTATTTCTTAATTCCCATTTTTTTTGTCCAACTTTTTTAGCATTTTCCAGAGATATTGGTAAAACCGTTGATTTATTTATTATGAAATCATATCGTTCCTGCCATTCATCAAATAATTTTTCTCTAAAATACTTATCCGATAATTCAGCTAGAGAAATAATTGATGTTGATACATTTTCACTATCTAATAATCGTTTGACTATTGATCCCTCATCACTTCCAATAAAATATTCAATCCAAGCATAAGTATCAAATAAATAACTACTATTTTCGGAATTCAAGACGATCATCTTTATTAAATTTTTTTAATTTGCCTTTATCTTTTCCAAACATTGATTTTGGGAGATTTGTTGCCTCCTCTATAAGATTATTTATTAATTCATCGTAACTGGGGAGTTTTTTTAATCCTTTTAACTTTTTTAACTTTTCTAATGTACTTTGTTTAATTTGAATTGTTGTATTCATATATAATCTATAGTACTATAGATATATAAATGTACTTTATCTAAATTATTAGAAAGAAAATTAAAAAAGTGACATCAAAATTATCTAAGGGAGATAAGGGTTTTTTGTTTACTAAAGTGATCAAATAAAATTTCATATTTTTACTTTTAGCAAGTAGTATAAAAGTGCTTTAACTGTATAAAGTCTATTTTCTGCTTGGTCATAAACAACCGAATGCTTTCCATCAATAACATCGTCATCAGCTACAATATTTCGTCTGATTGGTAAACAATGCATAAAAATTGATTCAGATTTAGTATTGTCAATATTTGTTGTTTTAATTCTCCATTCATCTCGGTAAGGTAGCCGTAAGGACTTCTCATTTTTAGCATCACCATATTGTTTTATTGAACCCCAGCTTTTAACATATATTATATCTGCATCATTATAAGCATCATCAATATCATTTGAAATAGAAAGTGAACCACCTGATTCTTTCGCATTTTTTTTTGCTAAATTTATTATTTCATCATCTAATTCATAGTTTTTAGGATGAGCTAATGTCACATCCATTCCATACCTCGAAGCTATTAGCAGAGTAGAATTAGGAACACTTAAAGGTAATGGTTTGGGATGATATGCCCATGAAATAACAATCTTTTTTCCTTTAGGCTCTTTCTTCTTTTCTTGAATTGTGAAAATATCTGTCAATGCTTGAAGTGGGTGAAACTGGTCATCTTCAAAATTAATAATAGGTACATCAGACCATTTCGCAAATTCTCGCAAAATTCTATTTCCTTCTTTATATTTCCAATCCACAGAATTAGGAAATAGTCTAATTCCGATGCTATCATAATATCTAGCAAGTACTATTGCGGTATCTTTAACGGACTCAGATTGATATCCTATCCAAGAATCCTTGATACTATTAAATGTCGGGTGCATCCCTAGTTGGTATGCTGCAACTTGTGTTGAATTTCTTGTCCTAGTAGACGGATTGTAAAAGAACATACAAGTGGTTTTTCCATCCAAAGAATTTTTGTATTTATTTGGATTTAATTTAACATCCTTAGTCAATCTCAATAAATTATCAAGTTCTTCTTTATCCCAATCTTGGGTACTTATGAAATCCTTTTTTTCTCCTTTTTTTAATGGCATAAGACGTCTCTATTTTTCAAATATCTGTAATCTTACCAATAAACCATGCATTATTAATTAATGTGATAGTAGTAAGTTTAAAATTAATAAATAAAGTTAAATTTAGAATCCTTTATTTAAGAAGATTGCGTTTTAAAAATAAGAATTTGATATCTTATTTCTTAGTTAAGTAAGAGCCTAAATCCATCATATCCCCATCACCTTGTTTGACTTGAATTTTGCTCTTAATTCCCTTAGCCTTCCGTTCCAAATAAATAATCACATCTAAAGGGATTCGACTTGGAACTCCTCCTTGCTGAGAAATTACTGCCATCAAGTAATCG
>SDBT01004353.1_pt1 | contig 24099 bp, 15 predicted proteins | sample 2277101 | NCBI WGS metagenome assembly SDBT01 (sample SAMN10404973, study PRJNA504765) | marine sediment metagenome | isolation source: marine sediment core GS10_PC15, 103 cmbsf | place: Arctic Ocean: Southern Knipovich Ridge | collected 2010 | reverse complement strand
TGAAGTGTACTAAAGTGTCTTAAGTATTGTTTCGGAGTACTATTATAAAATTGTAAAGCAGATCTGTATCCTACTTATACAAAGGTGAAAATGAAAAAAAGCGGAGGTATGATGAGAACTCAAAATTCACAATTAATAAGTGTAATTTTACTCAGTATTATTGTAATGATAAATGTGTTGGCCCAGAACCCATCTGATATTCCCACGGTTATCAATTACCAGGGGTATCTTACGGACGAGAATGGAAAAGCGTTATCGGGGACTTATGATCTCCTCTTTCGGCTTTATCCTGATACTCTTATTTCCTCAAACTGGGATTGGAGTGAAGAACAAAGTGTTGTGGTTGAGAATGGATTATATAATATATTGCTTGGCAGCATAAATCCGATAACAGCTGATACGTTAAAAGATGAAAAGTATTTGGGAATTACAGTCGAGGGAGAAACGGAGATGGAACCGCGGCTACGTATCGCCAGTGTGGCCTACAGCCTGAGATCCGAGGAAGCCAACTATGCGCATATATTATCTGCTCCGGATAACGATCCGCTGAAAGCTGTGGTTGTCACAAATGACGGTATGATCGGGATCGGAACCGATAATCCAAAAGCGAAACTAGATGTATCCGGAGGTATATTCGTACATGGAAGTGCACCCTTTGAATTCAGACGATATTCATATTCAATTTACCCGCAATTGAATAATGCTATTGCAGTAGATTTTGATACTCAGTGGAAAACGGCTGATTGGGCGGCAGCTATTGTTGGATATGACGCAGGCTGGGGAGATTTAATGGAAAATGATAATCAAAAACTCTGGAGAATCCAAATGGCAGCTAGTGGCGGAAATTGGCATATTATGTTAAATGCACCAACACATGGTGGTAAAAATCCTGATTGGATTGTTGATGTGATGTTTATCAGGAAAGAGCTGGTAAATTCAAATTATTAAAAAAGCTAACTATATAGCTTATTAGATGATAACCCTTTATCTAATTGAACACGGATGAACAGAACAAATATGGAGGAATAATGAAGACTCAAATTTCACTATTAAAGCGTGCAATTTTAATCTGTATTATTGTAATGACAAATGTGTTGGCCCAGAACCCATCTGATATTCCAACGGTTATCAATTACCAGGGGTATCTTACGGACGAGAATGGAAAGGCGTTATCGGGCACTTATGATTTCCTCTTTCGGCTTTATCCTGATACTCTTATTTCCTCAAACTGGGATTGGAGTGAAGAACAAAGGGTTGTAGTTGAAAATGGATTATATAATGTATTACTTGGCAGCACAAATCCAATCACAGCTGACTCCTTAAAAGGTGAGAAGTATTTGGGAATTTCAGTCAACGAAGAAAAAGAGATGGAAACACGGCTGCGTTTGGTCAGCGTCGCTTACAGTTTACGTGCTGAAGAAGCATATAATGCCAAAACTATCGATAACTTCCGTATCGTCTCCGGATTTGTTGCTTCAGATGGAACCGGCCAGGGCATCGGTTTCACTTCAGAGAATACCGGAACAGGTAAATATAAAATTACTTTTGATATCCCATTTTCTTCAGAACCCAATGTAATCGTATCTGGTAAATCTTCGGTAGATAATTGGTTTTACGTGGAAAACACGTTTAAAGAAAGTGTCGATATATATTCTGAAGACGAAGATAGTGACATTAATAAAGGATATTTGCAGAATGCAAACTTCTACTTTATCGCCATTGGGACTCGATAAAACAAATGTATTATTCTTATCCTTGTATTTCATTATTTTTTATAAATTCCGATGGTAAAACACCGAATTCTGCTTTAAAACAACGGGCAAAATAGGACAGACTATTAAATCCAACATCATAGGCCACCTCTGTAACATTTCCGGCATGATCCTTTATCAACTGTGCAGCCCGCTTAAGGCGCATGGTTGAGATAAACTGGCCGGGTGTTTGCCCGGTAATGGCTTTAATCTTGCGGTGTAAATTCATCCGGCTCATGCCTACTCGGTCTGCGAGTAATTGCGTTTCAAGATGCGGATCCGCAATATACTCTTCGACAATTGACATTACCTTTTGCAGAATTATATTATCTACCGAAGTAACAGTTATCTTACTTGGTTGCACAATTATTTCTTCATGGAAGCGTTCCCATAGTTTCTTACGCTGTACGATCAGATTTTTTACCCGTGTCGCTAATTCGAGACTATCAAAAGGCTTAAAAATATAATCGTCAGCCCCTATCTCCAATCCCCCGATCTTATCCTCCATTGTTGCCCGGGCGGTTAACAATATGACCGGGATATGGCTGGTTAATTCATTGGTCTTAATTTTCCGACAAAGTTCAAATCCATCCATTTCCGGCATCATGATATCACTGATAATCAGATCCGGGTCTATCCTGCCTGCAATCTCCCAACCTTCAATCCCATTTTTTGCTTCAGTTATTTTATACAATTGATCCAGACATTTTCGCAAGTATGTTCTAATATCTGCATTGTCTTCGACAATCAGCAATTGCGGCGCGTCTTTTAGTTTTGCTGATTCAGATTCTTGTACCTGATCATTAATAACCGCCTTAGCCGGTATATTATGTTCTATGTCCCGTTGATATGATATATCTGTTTGTAATTCCGGTAAAATTATATTTTCCATTGCCGCAATTGTATCATGCGTTTTTCTAAATGGAAAGGAAAGGGTAAATGTAGAACCACGATTCACCCGACTCTTAACCTTCACCGTCCCGTGGTGTAATTCGGTGAGTTCGCGGACCAGAGACAAGCCCAAACCGATTCCTTCATTTGAATTGCTATGCACATCCTTTACCTGGTAAAAACGGTCAAAAATATTTTCGATATGTTCCCGGGCTATTCCCTCACCGGTATCCCGGACAACAATATCCACAAATTGATCTGAAAAATTATCATTATCATCCGGACGTTTTATAAATACACTTACGGCAATTTTGCCATTGGCCGCAGTATGTTTAAAAGCATTATATATTAAGTTGGTTATGATATTACCAAATTTATCACAATCAATATTTAAGATTATTGAGTCCTGTGATGCCGTAAATGAGAGATTTATCTCTTTCTGTTTTGCCATGGATGAAAAAGAAATAACCATATCCTTTAAAATCTCCACAATATTCACCGGCTGAATCTTCAGTTCCATTTCTCCGGAATCAATACGGGATAAATCGAATAATTGATTGATTAAGCTCAGCATGCGATTGCTGTTTTTCTGGATCATTTTTAAATCATTTCTGAGATCCACATTTTTAATATTCCGCAGCCATTTTTCAATGGGACCTATAATCAAAGTCAGGGGCGTTCTGAGATCATGTGAGATATTTGTATAAAAGGTAGATTTAAGATGATCAAGTTCTTTCTGCCGGGCTAATTCCAAATGTTCATGATTTAGTTGATCAACTAATTTCACTCTGTTAGAAATTGCACATACCAGGATGTAAGTTAAAAACAATAGTATAATAAAATATCCGGCTAATGCCCATGCTTTTAACCAGATCGGTGTCAGGACCTCAAATTTTAAACTAATATCGCTATCATTCCAGATACCGCTGTTATTTGATCCCTTCACCCTAAAAGTATATTTTCCATAATCCAGATCCCGGAAAGAAACTACCCGGCTTGTTGTCGGACCAATCCACTCCTCATGAAAACCATCCAGTTTATACAAATAATTATTTTTCTCAGGACAGGTATAATCCAAGGTGGCAAACTCAATGGTTAATAATTGTGATTGATCGGAGTCTATATTTAATTGTTTTGTTTCTTGTCCGGCTTGGATCGTAGCCGCATAGACAATATTTGGGGAAACAGATTTGTTTTTAAAAAAAACATTTGTTATAACAACCTGAGGTATAATGGGATTGTTTTGAAGATCTCCTGGCGAGAAGGCATTAAATCCGTTATTACTGCCAAAATACAACATACCTTTTCTATTGCTATAAAATGCTCCCATGTTATATGAGTCGGATTGCAAGCCATCGTTTTTTTTAAATGTAATAATGTCTGAAGTCGGGATGTGTAATTTTATAATACCTTTGTTCGAGCTCATCCATATATTGTTTTTCCTGTCTTTCTCTATAGAATAAATGGAATTTGTCGGCAGGCCATTTATTTTTGTATACTTTTCAATAATACCATGAACCGGATTAAATTTTGAAATTCCTCCTCCGAGAGCTGAAACCCATAAATTATCAGAATTGTCATTATTTATTGCCAGTATGATGTCGTTATTATATTCCGAAAAATTGTGTTGTTGTTTGTAGAAGATTTCTTTTTCGCGATCAAATTGCATCAGCCCGCTCCATGTGCCGATCCACAAAAAATCATTATTGCATTCGCATATTGAATATACCTTGTTCCTTGGATCACCGAGACTATATTTATCTTCCCGATCATACATATATCTTCTAAAGGATTCATTTGCAATATCAAATTCAATGAGCCCGGCACCATCCATGCCAAGCCATAACAATCCGGTATGATCCTGCAAAATTGTATATATCCGGTTCATTTCGCTTTTATCTTCACCAGGTCCATGAAAATAAAATCTTTCGAAATTATTTCTTATCTTGTTGAATTTATTTAATCCCTGGTCAGTACCAACCCATAGCATATCTTCATTATCAATATAAAATGCATGTATAGTATTATTACTAATACTATTTAATTCTCCGGATTTATGTATATAGTGACTAATTTTATCACAAGAAAGATCGAGATAATAGAGACCGTCTCTTGCCGTACCGAGCCATATATTTCCCAGTTTATCTTCGCATAGTGCTTCAATTTTCCAGCCATCAAACTGATCAGCTGTTATTTTTTCTGAGTTGACCTGGAAGAATTGCTTTTTTGTCTGCAGAAGCCGGCAAATTCCGGTATCAGTACCAATCCAGATTATACCCGATCGATCCTCAAACAGTGAATAGATATCATTCTCGTAGGGGTGGTCGTGGTCAATTGATTCATGGGAAATATATGAGATTTCATCTGAATTATTACTCAGTACATTTATACCACCATTATTCAGTGTACCAACATAAATTTGATCTTTTTTATTTATGCAGATTGATGTGATGAAATCATTACTCAATCCTGAGTGTGTACTAAAATGCCTGAATTTTTTTGTTTCAGGATCGAATTTATCCAATCCGGCTCCCTTTGTACCTATCCACAAATAACCATCGCTGTCAAATTCAAGATCAGTAATTTTATTACTACTTATCGTATTTGCATGATGTGGATCATGGAACATCCAGGAAATTGATCCCGTATTCGGGTTGAAAATACAGAGACCATTGGTCGTTCCTATCCAGAGTTGATTCTTACTATCAATTTTAAGAACATTAATGGACTGTGTTTCAGAATTGTCACGATCCTTACCCAGAAGATAAAGATGACTTAAAGTTTCTGATTTAGGATCAAATGAATAGAGACCAAAATCTGTACCCAACCAGATAATCCCCAGAGAATCAACGGCAAGGGATTGGATTGCCGGAAATAAATCATTGTTTTGTTCCGGATATTTTAAAGAATATCTTTTAAATATGAATTGCTGCGGATCAAATGAATTCAGCCCACCATTATTTGTCCCGATCCAAATCGTACCATCCTGATTTTCTACAATCGAAAGTATCCAGTTATCGGAAATAGAATTTGAATCACTTTCATCTCGTTCATAAATATCAAATTCATATCCATTATAGCGATACAAACCTTCATTTGTACCAAACCACAAAAATCCTCTTTGATCCTGAATTATGTTCAGTATTTTGAGATTTTCAAGATTCTCTCTGATCGTCAGATGCTCAAAATAATGGATAACTTCTTGTGAGTAAAGATTGCTGATCGATGTAAGGATAAATAATATGAATGATGGAATAAAGAATCGTTGAATCAAGATCTTTAAAGCGGGAGATAAATTTGAATTTTTATCATGGTGATTACTCAAGTATGACCTCCACTTAGACGCCATCTGCAGATAAAAAGCGCAACTCCCCTGGAAAAATATTTGTATAGTACTTAAATGAAAAACAGGCTAAATTAATAGGTCAGGTGTATCAGTATATATAATGCAATAGTTGGATAGAACTTAATTTCACAATAAATATAAACATTGAAATTGCTAATCAAAATATAAATTTTATATTTTTTGCATTTCACATCCTTATTAATCTCTGAGTTAGTGATGATGTAATCTTTAAAAAATTGCGAGTTCCCTTATGTTATTTGTTCAAATATAGTAATTGTGGAGTTGGATTTTTGGTTGAGTCCTTCACTATTCCTGCTTCTCCTCTCTATCATTTGGCGTTTTATTGGAGTGAAATATATTTTGAAATGATGTTGAAAATTAATAACATTTTATTTTGGGTAAATATTTTGTAATTATTGGTAACTAAGATTGAATATTTAAATATTTTTGTAGAGAATCTATACCATGAAGATCCACTCCCGGAGCGATTCCTTTGGAAGAAGTAAGCACTCTCAAAGGGGCTTCTTTGGAGGAACAGCCACTACTAATAATTAAAAATAATTTCGTGCATCTTTGTGAAGTCTTCGTGACGCTTCGTGATACTCTTTTCAGAGCACAAGGCGAAATCGACAAATTTTAATACCATAAAATAAATATGAGGAAAAACATGATGAAAAAAGAAACCAAACCAGAAAACAATCTAACACGCCGGTCCTTTATTAAACAAAGTGCTTATATCTCCGGCGGGGCGATACTTAGCGCTAATGCCGGCCGCCTTTTTGCTGCCGATTCTGATCAGTTGGGTGTAGCCCTGATCGGGTGCGGAAGTCGTGGTACTTATGATCTGATCAGATGTCTGCATTCCTCTTCAGGCGTGGCATTGGTGGCGATGGCAGATATGTTCCAGGACCAGTTGGATAATTCGATGAAAAAAATTCGCGAAGAAGTCCTGGATCCGAAAAAGATCAAAGTTACACCGGATACCACGTATCTTGGATTTGATGCCTATAAAAAGATATTGGCGATGAAAGAAGTGGATCTTGTGCTGTTGGCGACCCCACCGGGATTTCGTCCGGAAATGGTAAGAGCGGCGGTTGAAGCCGGAAAACATATTTTTATGGAGAAACCGGGAGCCGTCGATCCGGTCGGGATCCGTTCACTACTTGAGAGTACGGAATTGGCTAAGCAGAAGGGTATCGCTATTGCTGCAGGATTCCAGCAGCGCTGGATGCCGCAGTATATTGATCTTATCAAGCGAGCCAATGCCGGCCAGATGGGTCAAATTACCGGCGCCCAGGCCTATTGGGCCGGCGATATGGTCAAATGGCATTGGCAGCCGAGAAAACCGGAATGGTCGGATATGGAATGGCAGATCCGCTGTTGGCCTTATTTTACCTGGCTTTCCGGTGATTGTTATGTTGAGCAGATTGTGCATAATCTGGATGTAATGAACTGGATGATGGGTAGTACACCGGTGTCCTGTTTTGGTATGGGAGGAAGGGCTGTTCGTACTGGACCGGAATTTGGAAACATTTATGACCATTTTACAGTGGAATATGAGTATCCGGGTGGTATGAGGAATCTGGCCATGTCCGCGCAGATGGCCGGAACGACCAATCGCGTATCAAACCGGATAGAAGGTAGTGAAGGTTGGGGAACGGTTGATCGGGCAACCTCACGCATTGAAGGAAAAAATCCCTGGAAATTTGATAAAGAACCAAAAAATGCGGAAGAAGTACTCTTCTCTTCGCTGATCCGTGGTATTCGTGACAGTAATCCGATGAATGACGGTAAATTAGTTGCTGAGGCAACAATGACGGCCATAATGGGTCGTACCAGCGCCTATACAGGTCGCGAGTTAAAGTGGGACTGGATAATGAAAGCATCAAAACAGGACCTGCGCCCGGCAAAGTATGAAATGGGCCCTCTGCCGGTCGCACCTGTCTCACTCCCTGGGCAAACGCCATTGGTTTGAGAGACGCCAAAAAAATAAAAATATCCACGAATTGACACGAATTTTAACGAATTTCAGTCATTATGCTATTATAGCCAAAAACTTTGTTATTTCCGCCTAGCGGATCGCCTCGGGAGATTTGCAAAATTTTGATATCATCCAGAAGATATCTTACAACATCGGTTGCGATTTCGACAAGAAGGAAGAAATAGCCTATAAAGGTACCAGCACCATCCATGGATGCGGGAAGAAAAGGAATAGAAAATGGCAATTGAAATTAAAGGTAATTGGGCTAAAGGATACGCCCTGGATTTACATACATCTAAAAGTGAATATTTAGGAAAAAATGAATTTGGACATGATCAATTTGACACAAAAAGAACTGAAATGGGTGAACTCGTATATCAACTCAAATACAAAAAAGATGATTCCGTTATGCAACAAATAATTGCAGAAGTTAAAAAATGTATTTCCGGAATTGATAAATTTGACTTCATAATTCCAATTCCGCCATCAAATGTGAATAGACCAAAACAGCCAGTTCAATTAGTCTGCGAAGCTCTATCAAAAGAATTTAATGTGCCACTATTAAAAGAATCTCTTAAAAAGAAAAAGGTCATGGAAGAAATAAAAAATATAACAGATAAAGATAAACGAATAGAATTGTTAAAGGATGTTATAGAATTGAAATATGCTGATAAATTAAAAGATAAAAAAGTATTATTAATAGATGATTTATATAGGTCAGGAGCCACACTATCTGTAGCAACTGATTTACTATATAATGAGGGTGAAGTAAATAAAGTCTGTGTACTTACATTAACAAAAACACGGAGAAATCGGTGACTAAGATATTTATTAGTGGCTCAATCACAATCATTAAAATAGATGAGCAGATAAAAACACGCTTAGATAATATTATTCAGCAAAACCATAATATTTTAATTGGTGATGCCAATGGTGCAGATAAGGCAGTACAAATATATCTTGCAGAGAAGAAATATTCAAAGGTTAATGTATATTGTTCAGGGAACACATGTCGAAATAATATAGGAAACTGGCAAGTAATAAATGTTGAAGTTCCATCCAAAGTTAAAGGTAGAAAATTCTATATGGCCAAAGATAAACAAATGGCCATTGACTCCGATTATGGATTTATGTTGTGGGACGGAAAAAGTGCCGGCACGATAAATAATCTATTAAACCTGATAACAAGCAACAAGATCGGATTGATTTACCTCTTCTCAGAAAAAACGTTCAATACGATTAAGAATTTAATCTCTTTTGAAAAGTTAATAAAGCTTTGCAATCCCAGTGATATCGATCGAATTAATCAAAAAATACCCTTTATAAAAAGGATGGCAGATATCAAACACTCAGTGCAAGAGAAACTACTTTTTGATGGGGTAAGAGAAGACTCTTCCGCTTCATACAGTACTTCAGGTATGAAAACAACCAACAGAACAAATAACTCAGGACAACTAAAAAAGCTAGAAGAAACACTCTGGCGAACAGCAGACACGCTCCGTGCAAATACGGATTTAAAATCTACAGAATATTCCACGCCTGTACTGGGGCTTATTTTCCTGAAATTTGCTGATAACAACTACAGCAATTATGAGCAGGAAATAAATAATGAATTCAAAAAGCTCAAAGGAACCCGCAGAGAAAAACCAATACATGAAATAGCCATAGAAAAATGCGGGTTTTATTTGCCTGATTTCGCCCGTTACAATTATCTGGTTAACCTTCCTGAAGAAAAGGAAATAGATAAAGCTGTTAAAGAGGCAATGATTGCTGTGGAAGAATACAAACCTGAATTAAAGGGTATTTTACCGCAAGATGAATATTTTCGATTAACCCGCACAGATAAAACAATACCTGCCAAACTATTAAAAAGCTTCTCTAATATTCCCAGCGATGCAAGCGGTGACATGTTCGGGCAAATTTACGAGTATTTTCTTGGGAATTTTGCCAAAGCAGAAGGGCAAGGCGGCGGAGAATTTTTTACGCCCCGTTCTGTTGTTCGGTTAATGGTTGAAATAATTGAACCTCATAACGGTACAGTATTTGACCCCGCTTGCGGTTCAGGTGGTATGTTTGTCCAATCCGCAAAATTTATTGAAGAGCGAAAAAACAACGACAATGGAGATACCAGTCTGTTTGTATATGGACAGGAAAAGACTCTTGAAACGGTAAAGTTAGCTAAAATGAATATTGCGGTTAATGGTTTGCGAGGTGATATTCGCCAAGCTAATACTTATTACGAAGACCTTTTCGGAAGTTTTGAGAAGTTTGATTATGTGTTGACCAATCCGCCGTTTAATGTTGATGATGTCAATTTAAGCCGTGTTGAAAATGACAAACGATTCAATACCTATGGTGTACCTCGTAATAAATCTAAAACCAAGAAAAAAGATAAAGGCACGGAAACCGTACCAAATGGTAATTATCTTTGGATAAATCTGTTTGCAACATCATTAAAGCCAACCGGCAGGGCAGCCCTTGTTATGGCAAATTCTGCAAGCGACGCCAGACATAGTGAAGCAAATATTCGTAAAACTCTAATTGAAAAAAACCTTATTTATGGGATGCTGAGCCTCCCTTCCAATATGTTTTATACTGTAACCCTGCCTGCTACCCTCTGGTTTTTTGATAAAGAAAAGAGAGATGAAAAAATCCTATTTATTGACACCAGAAATGTTTTTACTCAAATAGACAGGGCACATCGTGAATTCTCTGAGGAACAGATACAGGATATTTCTATTATCAGCCGTCTGCACAGGGGTAACAGAAAAAGCTTTATTGAACTTGTTCATAGTTACTTTGAAAATGGTTTTACACAGTTAAAAGAAAATAGAGCTTCTTTAAAAGAGGTTTCTGAAAAAGTATCTAATTTACTAACAGAATATAAAGCTAAAGAAAACCCCAATTTTAAACCAATAATCGAAAGCTCTAAAACGCTACTAAGCAAATATGCCCAGTACGAAAAAAGTTTTGAGATTAGCGATATCGATAAATATAATGCCTCACAGATAAACCTATATATTGAGACAAAACCATTTTTTGAAAATCTACACATATTGCTTAAAGCTGTTGATAAGCAGGTCAGACTTATTGAAAAAGAGAACAAAAGAAACAAAGATCTAAAAACCTTAAAAACAGAACTGGAAGAACTACATAAAGAAGTGAAAGAAACAGAATATTTTTTCACTCATATAAACTGGTTGCAAAAACGTTTCCCCACGGCAAAATATGAAGATGTTACCGGCCTTTGTAAATTGGCGTGTTTAGAAGAAGTAAAAGAGCAGGATTATTCACTAAATCCGGGTCGATATGTTGGCGTTGTTATTGAAGAGGACGGAAAAACAGAAGAAGAATTTATTTCTGAAATTGTGGGACTTAATGATGAACTGATAAATTTAAATAATGATGCTCGAAAATTGGAAACGATAATTACTAAGAACATTTCCCAGATCGCGGGGGATGAATGAGTCCCTTAAAAAATAACTATGTTTCAATTGATTATTGGGGGAAAGTTGCCAGAGGAAAATCTAAACATAGACCTCGTAATGCGCCACATTTATATAATGGTCCTTATCCATTTATCCAAACAGCAGAAATAACAAATAGTGGTTTATTTATCACACAATATAGTCAGACTTATAGCGAATCTGGATTGTCTCAAAGCAAATTATGGAATCCTGGTACACTTTGTATTGTAAATGCAGGAGTTAATACAGGGGACAATTCCATTTTAGCTTTTAAATCCTGTTTTCCTGATAGTATTATTAGTTTTACAGCTAATAATGCATGTGAAGTTAGATTTATCAAATATATGTTAGATTCAATTAAATCAGGAATAAAATCGATAACAATGGGAGCAACACAAGACAACTTAAGTGTATCGAAGCTCCTTACATTTAAAACACATAAAACCCCCTTTGCTATCCAAAAGAAAATAGCCGCAATTCTCTCTGCTTACGACGAACTTATCGAAAACAACAACCGCCGTATTGCCATTCTGGAAAAGATGGCGGAAGAGATTTACAAAGAGTGGTTTGTGAGAATGCGTTTTTCAGGACATGAGAAGGTGAAAATTGTTAAAGGTGTGCCGGAGGGGTGGGAGGTGGTAAAAGTTAAAGATATTGTTGACCGGAAATACTTTGGAAGAATTTATAGAGAAAATGAACTATCAGATATTGGTAAAATAATTGTAATTGACCAATCAATTAAAAATTTTCTCGGTTATTATAGTGGCGAACCAGAACATGTTGCTTCAATAGACGAACCAATTATTCTATTTGGTGACCATTCATGCAAAATGTTACTTATGATAGAACCTTTTTCATTGGCGGAAAATGTTATTCCCTATAAGTCCAAAAATAAAATTCCAATCGTTTTTTTGTTTTATCTTGTACATAATCTAATTGAGACAACCGAATACAAGCGACATTGGAATGAGCTGATCAATAAATCAGTTTTTCTACCTGATCCGAAATTACAAGAAATGTATTCTACCAATATAAAATATTTGTTGTTAAAAATAAATAAATTGATTGAGACGAATCAAAACCTTAAAAAATCCCGTGACCTACTCCTTCCTCGCCTCATCAGTGGAAAATTGGATGTAGAAAATCTAAATATTTCTTTTCCTCCAGGCATGCGAGAGACATCTCCAAACACAGAACTTGAGGTAGCTCATGCCTAATATCATCAGTGAAGACCAGATTGAGCAGGCTATTCTCAAAATTCTCACCGAGAAAATGGGATTCAGGCACATCAATTGTTTTACTGCTAATCCCGACAATTTAAACGACAAATCAAACAGAAAAAACAAAAACGAAGTTGTCTTTTTTGATATTTTAAAGAGCAAAACACAAGAGTTAAACCCCACATTACCGGAAAGCGTAATTGAACAGGCAATTAATCAACTTACCAATAGACGATACGCAATGTCGCCTGTCCTTGCCAATAGAGAAGTATATAATCTTATCAGGGACGGCATACCTGTTGAATTTCAAAATAAAAAGGGCAAAAAGGAACATACCAGAGTAAAAGTTATAGATTTTAATTCTACAGCCAATGACTTTCTTGCTGTTTCTCAACTCTGGATAAAAGGCGAACGCTATTATCGCCGACCCGATATTATACTCTATATCAACGGACTGCCATTTGTTTTTATTGAATTAAAGAATTCAAACATAAAACTAAAAAACGCCTATGACGACAACCTAACCAATTACAAAAAGGATATTCCACTTCTTTTTCAATATAATGCGGTTTGCATACTTTCCAACGCCATAGAATCCAAAATCGGCAGTTTTAATGCCGGATGGGAGCATTTCTTTAACTGGCTTCGTGTGGATGATGAAAAAGAAAAGATAGACAAGAAAAAAATAGAACGAAAAGGCACAAGTGTTGAGCGAACAATTGCAGGGCTATGCGCAAAAAAGAAACTGCTCGATTACATAGAAAACTTTATTCTTTTTCATAAAGAAACCGTAAAAATTATTGCACAGAACCACCAATTTATCGGTGTAAACAAATCCATTTCAAGCTTTAAAGAACGGGATATAAAGAAGGGTAAACTTGGTGTATTCTGGCACACTCAGGGGTCGGGTAAAAGTTTTTCCATGATATTTTTTGTCCGCAAAATATTTCGCAAATTTACCGGCAATTTCACTTTTGTAGTTATTACCGACCGTGATGATTTAGACAGGCAAATATACCGCAATTTCTTAAATACGGAAACCGTTAAGAAAAATGAAGCCGCACAGCCTAAAAACAGTATAGAAATGCGGGAATTCCTCTCCCTTAACAAGAGAATTGTTTTTACGCTCATTCATAAGTTCCGCTATGATAAAGGGAAGGAATATCCTCTTCTTTCTGACAGAGACGATATTATTGTCATTGTTGATGAAGCTCACCGCACCCAATACAAATCACTTGCAGAAAATATGAGAAAGGGCTTGCCCAATGCACAATATATTGCCTTTACCGGTACTCCTCTTTTAGGTAAGGAAAGAAAAACAAATACATGGTTTGGGAATTATGTCAGCGAATACAATTTTTCACAGTCCGTAGATGACGGCGCTACAGTACCGCTATTTTACAAAAAGCGGGTTCCTGAAGTTTTAATGCAGAATGAAAACCTAAATGATGAGTTCTATCAGATTCTTGAAGATGAAAATCTTAACGACAAACAACAGGATAAATTGGAGAAAGAATTTACCAAAGAACTTGAGATAATAAAACGGGATGACCGCCTTGAAAAAATTGCTAAGGACATAGTCTATCACTTTCCCCGTCGCGGATATCTTGGCAAGGGTATGGTAATTTCTGTTGATAAATTTACCGCTGTGAAAATGTATGACAAAGTCCAGCATTTCTGGAAAGAGGAAATTAAAAATCTTGTTGGACTTATACATAAAAGCACAACCGAAGGTGAAAAAAAACGCTTACAAAATATCCGAAATTATATGCAAAATGTGGAAATGGCAGTAGTTATAAGCGAGGATGCAGGAGAAGAAGAAAAGTTCTCCAAACAAGGATTAAATATTAAACCACACAGAGAAAAACTAAATTCTGTTGATGAAAATGGCCACGACATAGAATATCGTTTTAAAGATTCACCGGAAGATCCTCTGCAACTTGTATTTGTGTGCGCCATGTGGATGACCGGCTTTGATGCGCCTACTGTTTCTAGCCTTTATTTTGATAAACCAATGAAAGACCACACTCTTATGCAGGCAATTGCCAGAGCAAACAGGGTGACATCCCATAGAATTAATGGTGTTAAGAAATCTAATGGCGAAATAATTGATTATTACAATGTATTCAGAAACATGAAACGAGCTTTGGCGGACTATGGTGTAGGAAGTGAAGGGAGTAAAGAAGATACGCCGGTGAAAGACAAATCAAATCTATTCAACTTGCTTGATGATGCGCTGGAGCAGGGTAATACCTTCTGCAATAACCTTGATATTAAACTGAATAGTGTCCTTGAAAACCAGGATACTTTTAAAAATATTGGAGCTTTTAAAAGTTTTGCAGATAAGATACTGGAAAAAGATGAATGGAAAAAAGAATTCATAGTTTATGAAAATACAATCACTTCTTTGTACGAAGCGTGTAAACCTGAAATATTAGATGACAGTTCAAGACCCCTTGTTTTCGTTTTTCAGTATCTGCGTGGCGTCATCGATTCTATCATAGGTAAACAGGATATTGAAGCTGTAAAAAGAAAGGTTTCAGACCTTTTAGACCAGAGCATAATTGCCAGCGAAGACCAGCTTCTTGTAAAAGAACTGCAGGCAGAATATCGGATTATTCAAAAAGGAAAAACCTGGGACTTAAGCAAAATCAATTTCGATAAGCTTAAAGAAGACTTTAAGAAAAAGGAATATAAAAATATTGAGATAGCGGATTTACGAGCCTTCATAGAAGATAAAATTGATAAAATGATTAAGCAGAATACAACCCGTACAGATTTTGCCCAAAAACTTCAAGAAATAATAGACAACTATAATTCCGGTGGTTCATCCAACGAAAATTATTATGAAGACCTTGTGAATTTCGCGGAAGATTTAAAGAAAGAAGACGAGAGACATATACGTGAAGGGCTTACCGAGGATGAACTTGAATTGTTTGATATTCTTAAAAAGAATAAAATGTCAAAAAATGAAACCAAAAACGTAAAACTGGCTGCAAAATCTCTGCTTCACCGACTATTGGAAGAACATCCTCGTGTGCTTATTCAGGACTGGTATAAAGATACACAAAGCCAGACAAAAGTAAAATCAGCGGTAGAAGAAGTTTTGGATAAAACTCTGCCCGAATCATACGATAAAGATGTCTTTAAAGAAAAATGCAATAGTGTATTTGAATTGATATATGAATATGCCGCCAAGAGTATGAAGTGGGCAGCATGATATACAGGGTGGAAAATCTGCAATCATTAACGCAATGAAGCTTGTACTTAGGATCCACAGCTATGAATGATTGCGGATAATAGATGAAGAGGCAATTTATTTCAAGCATCTACTTAGATTTATTGCAGCAGTATCAATAATTTCAACTAATGGCGGAGATTTAGTAGTGCGAAAAGGATTGATATATTTACTTGTTATATCTGCTATTTTTGTGCTCAGGGCGCAGGATCTACCGGCTGATGGCACTGGGTATATCGAAGCAACGATAATTGAAGAAGGACAGGATTCACCGTTACACTGCCGGGCCTGGATTGATATAAACAATGCCCGCTATTATAAACCCTTATCTGTAGATTGTGTCCCTTATGAGAAAGATATGAGTTTTTCCTGTAATGGAAGATTTAAAATACAGGTACCGGTAGGGAACGCCATCATTCATGTGGAGCGTGGAAAAGAGTATCTGCCGGTCAATAAAGAGGTAAAGGTGAGGGAGGGACAAACGACAGAGGTGGAGATCTATCTAAAACGATGGATAAATATGGCTGAATTGGGGTGGTACTCTATGGATATTCACTGTCATTTTGGTGCAGATAGTCTGCAGATATTAAAACAGTTATCCCTGGCGGATGATGTAAATTATCAGCCTGTTTTAACCGTCTGGAATAGTAAAAAGTATAAAACATTGGATATTTGGCTTGAAAATGAGGAAAACCCTACTCTGTTAGCAGACCCGACACATATGCTGGCCTTTAATAATCAGGAGATAGAGCGCATTGGTGGGGGAGCCTTTGAGTCAATCGGCGCACTTCACCTGATAGGATTGAAAAAGCCGGTTAAAAATCCGGATTCAAGAACGTGGCCGGCAGATGTCATTTTATGTGCTGAGGCCAAGCAATCATCACCAGAATGTATTATCGATTGCGATAAGCCGGTTTGGGGAGAGAATGTGGTAACAATGGCTCTGGGATACTTCAATTCGGTGCAGTTATGTCATAATCATTACCATCGCTTCTCAGATATGGATATGTGCTGTGGTATGGCTGTTTTAAAAAGAACAGAAGATGATGATTCTATATGGGGGGGATTGTTCTGGCAAACAAACCGGGCTTATTACAGTTTTCTGAATTGCGGTATTAAATTGGCCGCCACCGGTGGCTCGGCCATGGGAGTTATGCGTGTGCCTTTAGGCTACAACAGAACCTATATGAAGATAGAAGGTGATCTCTCGCAAAAGAATGTGTTAAAGGCTATTAGAGACGGCCAAACCTTTGCCACAAGCGGACCGATGCTCTTTTTTAGGGTGGATGATAAAGAATGTGGTGAAATGATAAATTTAAGCTCAGATCATCGTCAATCACTGAAAATTGAAGTAAATCTAAAGAGTATTGAACCTGTTGAATCTTTTGAAATCATCCATAATGGAAAAGTGTTAAAACAATTAAATCTAAAGAATGAGATTCCCAATCCGGTTTTGAGTAGGACGATTGAAATGGATTTTTCTCCTGAGCAGAGTGGTTGGCTGGCCGCCAGAGCGATCTATTATAATCAAAATCATCTTGTTCGTCAGGCGCATACCAGTCCAATATACGTTCTCGTTGATAATAAGCCGATCGTATCTGAAAAAGATGCCTTGCATTTAATCTCCTGGATAGACAAATTAATAGAAATTAATGGTAAAGAGGGCCGGTATCGATCAGAAGTGGAAAGAAATGAAGTACTGGCAAAATACATGGAGGCTAGGCGCTTTTATGAGAAAATCGCCGATGGTTCGAATATTGATTGACCTCGAAGTTAATTCTCTCGCAGAGTCGCAGCGATATTTTATCCACGAATTTCACGAATTTTCGCGAATTTCACGAAATGTAGTGGCCGTTCGCGAACGGCCACTACTAATGACCCTATAAAATATTTGTTGATACTATTATTACAACCACATATTGTTAACAGGCTAATTTATTATTATAATCTTTTCTTTGCGGCTTTGCGCCGTGCCCGCCGGCTGGAGGGTCTCTGCGAGAGTGAATATAGTATTCATAAAGTAACAAAAACATAGGGAGGCAATAAAATGAATGTAGGTGTATTTTTATTAATCGAGCCTTTTGCCAGTGTGGAGGTACAATTACAACGTGCAAAGGAAATGGGGTTTGATCATGCGGATATTACGGACACAAATGCCGGTGGGAGTATGTTGGGATCAGCTGGTTTTTCACCCACTATCAGCCTTGATGAAAATCCCTTTGAGGTAAAGCGGCTTTTTGAGAAATATGGTATGACCCCTTCCACTGTCTGTGCCCATGCAACTTTATTGGAACCCAGCAATCCCGGGAATTATAGCACAGCGGAAATTATGAAAGCAATAAAATTTGCTGCTGCCATTGGTGTCAGAGATGTGATTACTACCGAGACGGATCCAAGATCTGAATGGGCACAGAACCTCAGCCATGAACAACAAGTATTTATTATCGCTGAGAAATTATATACCCCCGTAAAGATGGCTGAAGATTACGGTGTTCAAATATTGATGGAGCCACATGGGCCGATAACCGATTCAATCCAGGGTTTGCAGGATGTATTTGATATGCTTGGAAATCCCAAATCTCTGGGAGTAAATCTGGATACCGGAAATTCATGGCTCGGTGGTACGGATCCCGTTGAAATGGCCAGGGTTTTTAAAGATAAAATCCACCATGTTCACTGGAAGGATCTGGGTGAAGAATGGCTACCTAAAAGGGGTACAGAATTTGGATGCGGTTTTTCCACGATAGCTCTTGGTGATGGTGTAATTGATATAAAAGGTGTTTGTGATGTGCTCAGGGATGCCGATATTCCAAGTTCCACCTTAGAGATCATCGGTACAGAGGATATTCTGAAGAAAAGCGTCCAATATCTCAAAGACAATGGTATGTAATTGAGGTAAGTAAGATTTAAATAATTTTATCCATGAATTACACGAATTTTGACGAATTTCACGAATTGTTCATAAAGAAAGCAGAGAAGATTAAAAAATTATTATTATTCTGCGAGAAAAATATTTTATCATTTAGAAAAATGAGGATATTTAATTAATATGTTAAAGTAGAGACGTCCAGGCGGGACGTCTCTACCGATGAAAAAGAGGAACCTGTTTATCAATTATATACAAAATCAAATACACGGAGTTTAACATATGAATGGCAATATACCGGTTCTTATGGTTGAAGGTGATGGGCTGGCTGAGGCCTGGGAAAAATCTCTTATCAGCCTGTATAATGATGGATGTGATATCAAAACAGAATATGATCAGCCTGATGATCCGCCCAGCAAGGATTGTTCAATGACAATCGTCGTCAGGAATCCTTTAGCCGAACCGATGATCCATAAAGATATTCCGGGTGGCCTTGAGGATCTGCAGGAGTATGTTCTGGAGGTGCTTGAGGGTATTAAAGATCACCTGGTCAGGGATTCTGCTGCTGATCCTGAGGATACCCGATGGGAATATACTTATCATCAGAGATTATTTAAGTATGTGGTGCCAGGGTTAGATGAAATCTATGATCAGATTGATCTATTGTCACAAAAGTTAGCCGATACACCCTATTCCAGACGTGCACAGGCAATCACATGGAAGGTTTGGGAAGATAATTACTGCTATGACCCCGCCTGCTTGCAAAGTATCTGGTGCAGGGTACTGCAGGGTGAAAAGGAAGATCAGTGGTATTTGAATACCAATATAAGATTTCGTTCAAATGATGCCTATAAGGCAGCTTTTATGAATATGTTTGCTTTCATTCATCTTCAAATGAAAATTGCAGATAGAATATCTGAACTTTCAGGAAAGAAAATTTCATTAGGACGCTATGTCCATCAGGCAGACAGTTATCATATTTATGGATCATATTTCAATGAATTTAAAGAAAGATTTATGGGAGCCCTCAAATCAAGAACATTTGAAGAACGCACCTATAAATATTCGGATATGAAGTTTATTATGGATGAATCGATTCCGGCTATACGTGAAAAAGCGAGGAACATGGGAAGGTGATTATTATATCACCAATCTATCGGAAAATAGTCCTTTAGGAATTTGCCGGACCAGTGTTTTCCGGTCAAAATTCCGTCAAAAAATGGATCACAAACCCTGGCAGCCCCGTCTACGATATCTAGCGGAGGCTGAAAATCATGTAATTCTTCTTTTAGCCGGGCAAGGTTTACCGGATCTTCATCTGTCACCCAGCCTGTATCCACAGCATTAATGTAAATTCCATTTTTTACCAGATCCGCCGCAGATGTATGGGTCAGCATATTAAGTGCTGCTTTTGCCATATTGGTATGGGGGTGACGGGAGTCCTTTTTAAAGCGGAGAAACTTTCCTTCCATAGCAGTAACATTCACTATATGCTTTTGTCCGGTGTTTTTCCGTTGCATCATTGGAATTAATCTGTTGCAGAGGACAAAAGGAGCAATGGCATTGACCAATTGCAACTCCAGCATTTCTGCCGTTTCTATCTCTCCCAGACGCAGCCGCCAGCTGTTTGTTTCTCTTAAGTCAATCTGCTGAAGATCAGCGTCAACTTCTCCTACCGGAAAAACTTGTTTTGAATCTATTGTGTGGTCATAGGTATAAGGGATTTGTGACAGTTGTGCTGAGGCACGTAAACCAATCCCGGGCAATTTTTCTTCCCATGAAACCTGTACTTCTAAATCCTTTTGTGTCCCGGGTATTGCCATTGCAGAGATTTGGTCGACACACTTCCGGTGGTAACCAAGAAGAGATCGTATGTTCTGAGATAGTTCCTTTACTGGCATTTCTTCATTGTTCATAAGATGGGCATAGAAGGCCGGTGGCCGGCGCACAGTTTGAGCAGCCTTATTAATCAAAATGTCCAGGCGGTCATAATTTTGTTCAATATAGAAGCAAAAAAGTTCTATACTAGGCGTATGACGCAGGTCTAATCCATATATCTGTAATTTGTCTCCCCATTGTGCATAATCCTTCTCCGCAGCGTAGCGGAGAGCGGCGTCCACCGGGAACCGGGTTGTGGCAATAACCCTCGCTCCTGCCCGCAGCATCATGAGTGTTGCCTGGTAACCTATTTTTAACCGGGAACCCGTAATTAAGGCTGTTTGTCCGCTAAGCGAAGCCGTCTGGTACCGTTTTTTATAATTAAAATCTGCGCATTCAGGACACATGGCGTCGTAGAAAAAATGCAGATGGATAAACTCTACTTTACAGATATAACAATTTCGTGGAGATTTTAGTACCCGTTCTTCATGGAATGAATTATCGGTTGCAGATTTGAGTTGTTCCGGTGCCTGATAAACTTTCCCGGTACGGGCACGCCTGATACCAGTTGCCGCACGCGCTTTACGCTCATGGTCAGTGATTTTCCGGCGCTTGCTTTTCTTCAGATCTTTTTGACGTTTTATTTTCTCTTCACGATCCGGACGCGAAAGTCGTCCGGCTGAAATCATAAGAGCAATTCTTTGAGACTCGGAAAGTTGGGCTAACTCATTGCTGTTGTTAACCAAATGTTCAAGAATAGAAATGCATTTCTGTATTTCATCCACAGAAATTTTCGTTTTATCTTTTTTCTTCATCGTATTATTATCCATTGCCGGGCTGTAATCCAGGACTATTTCTCCTTAAAGACTGATAAATGTCAATTTAGTTTTTAGTCGCCGCAATATATCAATTAAATAAAATGGAATTCAAGTCCTGATAAAAATACTCAGATGTTAAGCAAACTTATTATTGACATACCTTTTTTTAATCTATATATTTAATGTAATACGTTTTACTAATCGATGGGATTATTATGGACACTGTAACTATATCTCCTAAATATCAAATCGTAATACCAAAGAAAATTAGAGATAGGCTCAACGTAAAAAAGGGACAAAAATTTCATGTTTTCTTCTTTGAAGGAAGAATTGAGATGGTTCCAGTCAAAAATCTTAAAGACATGCGAGGTTTTCTAAAAGGTATCGACACAGACATTGATCGTGACGAAGATAGGATTTAATTATGAACTTAGTCGATTCATCCGGTTGGTTAGAATATTTCGCAAATGACAAAAATGCTGATTTTTTTGCCGGTGCCATTGAAAAAACTGAAGATTTAATTGTTTCTGCTCTAAATCTCTATGAGGTCTTCAAAAAAATACTACTCCAGCGGGATGAAAATTCAGCATTACAGGCTATCGCATTAATGCAACAAGGAACAATTATCGATGTTGATTCCTCAATTTCACTACTTTCTGCAAAACAAAGTATTGATCTTAAATTACCAATGGCCGATAGTATTATCCTTGTAACTGCACAAGTATCAAATGCTACTCTCTGGACTCAAGACTCTGATTTTAGAAATATTCCCGGCATAAAGTATATACAAAAGTAATAATATGGTAAAGATTACTGTATTCTTGTATTTTTCTAAAGGTTTACAATAATTTATCATTAAATCGTAATAATATTAGATAATATTTATTCTCATAATATTAAGGATGAAAATGGGAATCACACTCCATTTTAGAGGAAAATTAAAAAACAAAGAGGATATAAATTCTCTTAAAGATGATTTGATAGATATTGCTGAAATAATGGAATGGGAATGGGATTCTTTAGATGAAGATTGGGCAAAACCAACTACAGCAAAATTAGAAATAAGTGAATTACAAACTGAAATAACAGGCCATCTTCCATTAAAAGGCATCCAACTCAAATTACATCCAAACTGTGAATCTTTGACTTTATTTTTTGATAAAGAGGGAAATTTAAATACTTCCTTTTCACTTATTTTGATGAATGAAGGTAAACTTAATCCTGAAGATTCATATATATCGGTAAAAACTCAATTTGCTCCTCCAGATATACATATATCAATAGTAAAACTTCTCGAATTCTTAAAGAACCGATATATTCCTGACCTGGAAGTAATTGATGAAGGTGAATATTGGGATAGCAGGGATAAAACATTACTTATCGAAAAGATTTCTTTTTTGAATGATAAAATGGATATAATTGAGGATATGCTTTCATCCTTAGACAGAGAAGAATTTCAACAATATTCCCCAAAGGAATTAGTTAGAATTATTGAAGAAAAACTCAAGAAAGGATTGAATAAGAGCTGAGGATTATTTCACATAGATATAAGATTTTAATAGAATAAGCACATATCCGGTTCCTTTGTGTTTTGGAATGTATCGCTGTGCTAATATCCTGAGTCACAGCCGGATTGGCCTGGAAGAAGGAGATGTCTATGAATGACGCAATACGAGTACTAGTGGTGGGATGTGGGAATATGGGGGCATCGCACGCACGGGCATATCACAAACTGGACGGTTTTGAAATTATCGGCGTTGTCAGCCGCGGACCGAAAACACGGGGCAAGTTATCCGCCGAGTTGGGAGGACTCCCGGAATTCGAAAACTTTTACACGGCTCTGAGTACGACAAAGCCCGATGCAGTCTCAATCAATACGTTCCCCGATACCCATGCGGAATTCGCATTGAAATCCATTGAGACCGGTGCACATGTTTTTGTAGAAAAGCCCATTGCGATAACTGTTGAGCAAGCAGAGGCTGTCAGGCAAGCCTCTCTGAGTTCAGGCAAGAAAGTGGTAGTTGGCTACATACTCAGGCATCATCCTGCGTGGTCGACCTTCGTAGAGAAAGCACAAACGCTGGGCAAACCACTTGTCATGCGCATGAACCTGAACCAACAAAGTGCCGGAGAAGACTGGGAATGGCACAAGCGGCTCATGGAGACCTTCCCACCTCTGGTAGACTGCGGAGTGCATTACGTTGACATAATGTGCCAAATGACGGGAGCACAACCGGTTAGAGTACATGCCATCGGTGCTAGATTGACAGATGAAGTCAAGCCTGAGATATATAACTACGGTCAGCTTCAGGTCGTATTCGACGATGGATCAGTCGGGTGGTACGAAGCTGGCTGGGGACCGATGATGAGTGAAGAAGCATTTTTTGTAAAGGATGTCGTGGGACCCAGGGGATGCGCCAGCATAGTCAAATCAATGGACGGGGCTGACAGCGATTCGTCCGACATCGATTCACACACAAAAACCAACTGTATCCGGGTTCACTATGCTGATCTTGACAAAAACGGCGCCCCTCTCAAGGAAGATCAAATAATAAACACAAAAGACGAACCTGATCACCAGGAGCTTTGCAACCGCGAACAGGCATTCTTCTTGCGTGCAATCCGTGAAGACATAGACTTGAC
>SDBT01004352.1_pt1 | contig 24100 bp, 28 predicted proteins | sample 2277101 | NCBI WGS metagenome assembly SDBT01 (sample SAMN10404973, study PRJNA504765) | marine sediment metagenome | isolation source: marine sediment core GS10_PC15, 103 cmbsf | place: Arctic Ocean: Southern Knipovich Ridge | collected 2010 | reverse complement strand
GTTATACATGGGATAGGTAGATGGTGGATTCACTAGTAACGGTGATGGGTATTGGTTAGATGTAGTGTTAGTGGTGAATGGGACCTTTTTGTGGAGTTTGTTAATGGGAGATTGTTACTGGTGATTATCACGGGTAATTATTACTTAAAGATTTCTGGTGATTTATAATATTATATAAAAATGGATTGCGGATATATTGATGAAATAGTATTATGGATTATTTATATTGTTTTACTTATAATATTATTTACTCTTGTGTTTTTTTTAATATGTTTAATATTAACAGGATCTTATTTTTGTTTATCATGTATATATGATGATGTTAAATTGAGAATAAAAAAATATAAAAGTGTGAAAATGGGTATTCATATGTCAAACCAACCTAAAGACATACAAAATAAAATATTTGAATATGTTTAATTTAAAAATAAATATGGTAAAAACACTTAAAAAATATATTAATATAATATATAATAAATGAATAATATATTTCCAAAAGTATTAAGTAATAAAATATTAGATTTTGCAGGTGATTTAAATTTGAGATTAAAAGAATCAGAAAAAAAATATAATATACATAAACATTTTGATAACACAATAAAAGAAATTGAATTATTATATAAATATGATAAAAAATTAATTCCATCAATATTAATATTTGAATTATATTTATTTAAAAAGTCAATCATAAATAAAAATTATATTTATCAAAAATTAAAGAATATCATCACACATGTTTTTTTATCTGATTATGAAATAATGAGTGCATTTTCAAATGAAATATATGTAATTGGACCTGATATAACTTTTAATATCAACAATGGGATTAAAAATCATGATATTGATTCGTACACAATAATTGATTTTAAATATCAATTATGCAAAATAATTTTAAATTTTTTAAATATATTATCAAAAAATGAAAAGGAAATAGAAAAGGAAATAGAAAATCTTCATTATTTTCAAACAAAAAATATGATAAGAGATGAAATAAATCGTCGTCTAAAATATTTTTTAGATTCTAATCATTTGATAAAAAATAATTGAATAAAATATAATGTTAAAATAATATATAAATAAAATGCCAAAAAAAAATTATATGGGATATGCACATCCACAATCAGGTGCAAAAGAAAAGATTCATGTGCCAAAGAAAAAGAAAGGATTAAAGCCTCATGTTTTGCATGCAGTAGGTAAAGAACCAAGAGTTATTTATCTTGCACAAAAAATTCATGGAAAATATCAAAATAAAAAATTTATTCGTAAAGGAGGTGCTCAAATGGGATCAGGATTCTTTTCAAATTTATTCGGAGGAATAGCTTCTGCTGTTGGAGCTACAGGATTTTTTATAACTCCTCTTTTACCAATTACATCTGCTATATCAGCCACATTCGCAGCAGCTAGTGGTATTTCTGCTTTAGCTGGAAAAGGACATAAAAAAGGAGGAAGAAGAAGAGCTGTAAATTTTATTCATATATAATATATAAATGAAATTATTATTTTACGCATATTATAAATCCATCCAGCAACCATAATCGAGGGAACTACTAAATAATATTTTTTCTTTTTCAGTTAAAATCACATTATAATTTTCACAATCTAAAGTGCTTTGTTTTTTAGATAAAAAGGTTTTTAAATCTAAATAAAGTTCATGAAACTGTAATGAACTATTATGATGTCTATCTGATCGAGGTTCCAAATTAAAGTGATTTGAAAGTGCAGTACTTAATGATACAACCAATGCTAAAAAGAAAATTGGTGTGAATTTTCCATCACTTAACATATTATTTCCAGATAATGCTGTCACAATAATAGACACAATAGTACTAATTGAACTAAAACAGTAATATACATATTTAAGTTTTCTTGATTTTTGTTTATGTTTTCCTGATAATTCTTTATATTTTTTTATTTTTCTTTTTAATTCATCTTTTATTTTAAATATCTCAGATTCAGTATTTATTAATACTGGATTTTCTTCATCAATAATATTTAATTTAATATCCATTTGCTATATATTTATAATATATTTTAAGGTGGTATTAAATCACAATGAATTGAACTTTGACATCCTTGAATATTTGTAGCACCACTAAGACGATTAATGCAAATTCTCACATCCAATCCAGTTGAATCTGATAAAACAGGATAACTTGGAACTGGGATAACATGAGAATTACTTCCTTGGAAGCTCATAGTTGAAAGTGTCATCCAACTGCTTTCACTACTCTTTTTATACTGCAAATAATGCCCTAATATCTTATCCGAAGCTGTATCACTGACAACTACAATGTAATAAAACACAATTTTATAATTTGGAGGAACCCATGTATAACCAGCTTGGTATAATCTTTTTGATAAATCAAGTTTGCCACAATAAAAATCAGGAACTCCAGCAGTAAGTGTAGTGCCTGATCTTTCGTAGCAATAAAGCATACCACCATCAGCAAATGGAGGTGTTGTTTCTGTATTTGTGGTGCATACCATTGAAGTAATTCTATAATATGTATTGGCTGTTAATTGGACACGATTTTGACCATTGACTGTAACACTTTCTTGCACTGCTGTACCATCACTTTGATATCCTTTTATAAGTACAACTTGCGCTGTATCAGCTGTAGCATCAGAACTAACATCCATGTTTGTATTAGCTGAAGGGAAGGTGAAATATTCATTTCCTGCGGCTCCAGGATGTAATTGCCTAAAATTGGCATTAAATGTATCTGTAACTCCAACTATTTCAAGTTTAGATATTCCATTATTTGTCAAATCTCCGAATTTTCTTATTCCATCTCCACCAGCAAATTTCATTATATTCATTAATAATTGATGTGTATCATCTTGTGGAACTGTACTTATAACGAATGACATATTATTATATTATATACAAAATATATTATTATTATGGAGTTCGGAGAACAATATTAAAATCACATATTTGCTCCTGGTTATTAGTGCCATTTAAACGCTGGATAAGAACATGTAATGTTGAGTTTCCTGGAAGTTCATCCAAATGAGTCAAATCAACATTAGAAGATGTATTTGAAATATTGAATTGAAATATATTTTGTGAAAATAAGTTAACGTCCTGTGAGTTGGGGAAAAGTTCGGCTGTGACTTTATAAATACTACCGATCACTGTACTTGCTGATGATATCACAGCTGTTTTCAAAGATCCACGTTTATTAACTGGAACATAAAACATTGCAGATCTTGAAAGGCCATGAGGGCCATCAATACTTGCATAAAAAACACTTGGAACACCTGCCGAAAATGTAGCATCCCCTATATATATTATCCCTGTCAACCCATTTCCTGTTATGGCTCTTATTTCCTTGATTCTTGCCCAACTGATGCCTAAATTATCTCCATTTGCTGCATCAACAAATGTATGTTGAAATGTTGATGTGCTTGTGGAACTGAATAATGGATAATATTCAATTTCTATACTAGAAGTATTATTTGATGAACTACCTCCTATATCAGTAGTGTTGATTGCAAAAACAGTATCATTAATAGTAAAAGTTGTTGACACTGCCATACCATCCGCAAAACTTGTATTGCCTCCAGAAGCAGAAAGACCCGAAGTATAGCATCTTAAAAGTTGATTTTCAAAACCAGTTATTAATCCTGCTCTAAGTTGAACATGATCAGTTGAAGGATTTGGAAAAATACTTGAAACCACATTGACGTTTAAAATGGATTGATCTGAGGCAATTGCAACAGGAAGTGATGAAGCCATTAAAGCTTGACCTTGAGATGGGATCTTTGTATCTAAACTTGTTGTGTCTCCAGCGATTGTCCCTGTATTAGTATTTATTACAGATTGATTCACATCATCGGTGGCAATTGCCACTCTTTGAACTCCTGAATCAAGATTTCCTGAATTAACAGAAATAATATTACCATTTAAATTTATTAAATCTATTTCTAAATTATTTGTTTGTGTGGTTGCGAAATTAACATCAGTTAAAATAACATCAGTAGTTGCAGATGATGAAACAAGATTAACATCTAATACTCCGTCAAGATGATCATTGACTTTTTCTAATGTATATTCTTTTGCCAAGTCTACTGTTGTATTATAACTTAAAAAACGATTGGTCATAATATTTATATAAATATAATTTAAAATAATTAATTCTACATAAAGAAAAAAGAATAAAAAAGAATAAAGAAGAATGCCAATAAATTATAAAAAAGGTAAAATTTATAAAATTTATAGTTTGTCAAATGATGATTTAATATATTATGGTTCAACAGTCAATAAATTATGTGTCAGATATGCAAAACATAAATTTCAGTATAAAAATAAAATGCGAGCATCAAATTCAAAAATAATATTTGATAATTGTGATGATCATAAAATTGAATTAGTTGAAGAATATCCTTGTGACAATATAGAACAATTAAGAAGACGTGAAGGATTTTATATTAAAAACAATAAATGTTTAAATAAAAATGTAGCAGGTAGGACACCTAAAGAATGGAGAGAAGACAATAAAAAAATAATAAAAAAAAAATCACAAATTTATTATAAAAAAAATAGAATGAAAAAAATAAAACAATGTGAAAAATATTATTTGAATAATAAAGAAAAATATAAAAAATATTATTTGAATAATGAAAAACATAAAGAATATTGTAAAAAATATTATTTGGAAAATAAAAAAAAATAAAATGTGAATGTGGTATTTATATTTCAACAGGATCATTAGCAGACACATAAAATCTAATTGTCATTAATTTAAATATGTTTGGCATAATCTATACCATGATGATGTGCAACAGCGAGCCAAGACATACTTAATTGTCCACAATTAGATTGATATCCTTTTTGTTCAGGATCTCGATCAGGTTCTTTTATTCTTCCACTTATTTTTCTCAAAACTGGTAATATAGAATATACTGATCTACCAAAAGAATCATAAACCCATAAATTATTATTTTTTTTATAAAATGAAACCCAATGAGATCCAGATCCAGGTTGAGATTCTTTATCAAGATTTACAATGGCCATTTCGTTCGATTTTAATTCTGGAATCTTATCCGAACTGAATACGCCTAAAAATAATGATCCAAAAATTCTCTTTCCCATTGATTCAAGTTCATCTGAATAAGTTGTTTCTGAATGTTTCAAATGTTTTACTATTTCTTTATAATATTCTTTAAATAATTTATTTGCTTTTTTATCCATTTATATTATTACTTTATATTTTTATTGTGATACTAAAACATGACTAACTTTATTGTTACTCATTTTGAACATCACTGTTTTTTTAACCCAATCAAATAAAAAAACTTGTGGTCTAGTTGCGCCAAAAGCATTTCTAAAATTTTGATTCACAACAACTGATGTATGTCCCTTTTCCATAGATCGAGGCCATCTCCAATGATAAATCGGTCCACGATCATAGTATTTCTGGAGTGGTTCAACAGATGGATGCATAATACCTTTTGAATATAATTGAGTTTCTAAATATCGTTGTAATAAGAAATCTTTATTAGCGGTTCTATTATAATCTAAATCAGGAATTGGGTTCGGAAGGGTCATCGAAGCATATTGAACGTATATTCTTGTAATCTCTAAATCTTGATTTCCTGATAATTTGAACCGGCCACGACTAAACCTGGTATCCTGACCTGAGCCATTTTGCTGATATGCAATCGATAATGAATGGCAAAATGGGTGGACGTCATAATTTTTTTGGGTTAAATTATTTGTATTTAGTGTTTGTGTTTGTGCTCTTATTTGGTCAAAAGAAATTTCCATATCTTGTTTAGGAGAAGGATTACTTGAGTAACCTTTACAAACATACATATTTATATTAATAACTTGAAATTGGTAATCATTATCTGTTGTATTACTAACCGCTGGAGTTTTATTAACATTTCCAGATTCTATAGCATATTTTTTATATATTGATGATGGAAAAGGAGTTAACATCACTTCATAGGTACAACCTCCAGGAAGTGGATAATTAATCTCTTGAAAAAGTCCTAATCCTGGTTTCCATAGAGCCTCATATTCTCTTGCATTTGATCTTGTCAAACCATCATTCCTCCTTGTTACAAAAATACCATTGGCACCACCATTGGCAGCAATTGCTGCAATTTGACCTGAAACGGTAAGTGTTGATGCAATATTATTTACAATCCTTATAGTATAATTTGTCCTCCTATTGCCATTATTAGAATCTGCAATATCAATTTCATCACCAACTCTAAAAGCATCATTGAGATTAGGCAAAGGATCTCCACCAGCTGCGGCAAATGTTATAATGCCAGTATTTGCAGCCAAGGCAATAGTATTTCCTGCAGCATCAAATCCTAATGCTTCTCTATCCATTTCGGTAAAATCTAATCTTGATTTTGTGTGATTAGATGCAACTTCAGATACGCGGGATAAATGACTTTCTTGTGTGAAATTAGTTGATGCTCCAATTGTTTCAAGCCATTGATCAGGTTTATTTAATCGCTGTCTTAATGCTGAAATTTGATGACAATAGTCTGTTTGTTCATTTAAACAAACACCATTGCAACTTACTTTCATTGATTGAAATAAACTATCACCAAAAAACATATTTGGAGCAATTCCCTCACCTCCTGATAATGATATTGTACCTATTGCATTTTTTGATAATAAAAATCTAATTTTAAAAAATGATAAATATGGGTTCCAACTCTCGTGATCACCAATATAGATTGTAAATTTCATTTGCCCACTTGGGAAGTTCTCTCGAGTAATATCTCGATGTGGTTGTCAAAAAATTACCAGTCTCAATAAAGAATTTCCTCTCCATGTCATTGACTTTTTTAAAATCGAATTAATGTGAATTTTTCAGCTCACATAAACCCTCAATTAAAACATTCTTTCGAATGGGTTTAGACTATACCTTAAGCAATCATTGAAGTTGATTAAACTTCTCATGCCCATCTCCATGTAGTCGTTGAAGGCCATATCATATGCTAATCAAAGCGCACTTAGATAAAGTCTTGCGGATTATCCTATAATATATAACTTTTTACTATACCCATAACAATTAACTATGGCCACTTATTGCTTTCGAAATAAGTTTAGTATCATATATCTTCAGGACCTCCCCGCAGTGAGAAGATGTTGCCTGCTGAATCAGACTAACCGTAATTTTTGATCACGATTGAGACACAATTTAATTTATCTCGGTCAAATACTTGTGTTGATAATATGATTTCTTCATATTTGTTATATTATAACAAAATTAAAAAAATTATATTTATTTTTATTAAAAATTAATTATATTTCAATTTTAACTGTCATTTCTTTTCACAGAATATACATGACCATTTTCCATTTTGACTATAGCTACAGATTTATAATTTTCAAATAATAAAATTTGGACATTTTGATCATCAGTGAACCCTCTTCCAAATTCTGTTATAACGTAACACCTGCTTTCTTTATTCGTTGATACCAACTTATTAATAAGTTATTCAAATTCGATTCAATACATTGATAATCCAGATGTATTAATCCTACAATGAATCATCGTTTCCGATGGGACTAGACTATCCCTTAAGCAATCATAGAAGTTGATTAAACTTCTCATGCCCACTTCCATGTAGTCGTTGAAGGCCTTATCATATCTTAATCATAATAGACTTAGATAAAGTCTTGCGGATTGTCCTATAATATATAAATTTTTACCATACCCATAGCAATTAACTATGGCAACAATTATTTTTTCAAATAATAGAAGGTATTATATATCTTCAGGATATTCCCGCAGTGAGAAAGTGTCGCTTGCTGGACGCAAACTAGCCATAAATTGCTTCATGACTGGACCCTTAAGAAAAAAGTCGCTGAACGCAAAAAAGGGTGATAGAAGTAAATTCCACGATCCCTCCACTCATCTGCACGTTCTTGTGAGTTATCAAAATATGCACCATTATATAACATATTTCGAACATAGAGATAAGTTAACCTATCTTTATTAGTTGATTTATTAAAATCTCCATCAAAATCTGGGGTTGGAACTGACCTCCCAGCAAACCTAATTGAATATCTTTCCAAATTTAATTCTTCTGAATTTCTAATCTTAAATAAACTTGGATTTAAATCACTCCGACTGCCCGAACCCTTGTCTTGAAATGCTAATGCCAATGCAAAACTTGAGGGCTGCACGTCAATAGATGTTGTTGTCAATGAATTAGTTGTTAAAGACACTTTATGGCATTTCACACGATTCATATCAATATAGTAATCCCCTTTTTCCATAATTTTTCCCTGACATTGAGCAATATATAATCTTAAATCAGTGACTAAAAATTTATAATCAGTTCCACTTACTAATTGTACTTCTGAAGCTGATTCTATTGCTCTCCTTTGATAAAAAGTATTTTGGAAGGGATCAAGTTCAAATTCGAATTTTGTTCCACCAGGTAGTGCATGAGGAACATTAAATATAGGTAAAGATGCGGGTTTCCAAATAATCTCAAATTCTTTAACTTGCCTTGCCCTGTTAACATATTTTGGCTTTGGATTATCATTGAATCTTATTCTTTGTAATATAAATGTTCTCGCATCATTAGCAGCATTTAATGCTCCTGCTAAATCTCGCGATCCAATCACTAATAAACTTCTGTTATTATTAGCCGGATCAACTCCTGTTACCAATGCCTGACGAAATCCAGTTGCTTGAGTTTGAATAGTTATTAAATCTCCAATTCTAAAATTATTATTGACATTTGGAATTTCAGAAGTTGCACCAACTTTAGTTATTGTCAAAACATTATCACCAGTAGCAGCAACAGGCACTGCAATACTGACAGCATGACCAAGTGTATCGGCTGTGCCTCTGACATATCCTATCGAATCCAATTCAAGTATTTCAGTATCTCTATATCTAATTACTGTGAAAACATTATTCACGTTGGCTGCGACATTTGTTTGCACATTAAATGATCCTGAATTTCCTGTTGTTGCTAATAATCTATTAATCACAGTTTGTCCATGAAAAATTCCAGCTTGCACTCCAACACAAAAAATATCACCAACAGATAAACCTTCCCAAGAATCAGCATTCGCAGTGTAAACATTATTTGCCTCCATTGAAGGTTGTGTTACTAATGCAAATGTTTCTCTTCTTGAGATATTTGCAGGAATATCACCAAATCTATATCTAAATAATTGATGAGCTCCTGCAAGTCCAACAACATTTCCAACAATGAGAGTTCCAAAATCTGCTAATTGTAAAGTGGTGGCAGTTATTATATCAACAACCCAAAAAGCCCTTTGAAATATTTCAGCATCTAATTTTAAAACAATAAGATCACCCGCCCTAAATACATTTTGATAATTACCTACAACTGTTGCAGTCAATAAATTATCAGCTGGAGTAAAAGTATTTACAGTTGATGCTCCCATGCCTCACAATCCAGCAGCCACAACATCAATAATCTCAACATATTTATTAAAATTTGTAACAACATCGGACAAAGCTCCATCACTTGATATTTGTTGTTTTCTTATTTCACGACTTGATTCCCAAAAATTAATATCATTTCCCAAATCTCTCATGAATTGCCCTGTTTTCATTTGACGGACGGCATATGCTTCACATTCTGCCAAATTCTCATCAACACTACAAACTGTATGATTTGCCATTTTAAATTGGATTTTTTGGAATAAATTTCCTGCAACTCCCATGGCTGGAGCAATATCATCTGAAACTTGTAAAGGTTGATTGACGGACGTTAAATATTTTACTCGAAATCGAAAATAACTTTTTGAGGGCAACCACCAAGTTTGACTATCAAGATCCCAGCGTAGCGAAATCAACCCAGATCCGAAATTAGAGGTGTTTTCGTCGTCCTGAACGTTCCTTAATGGTTGTACTTCTCTGTAAAATAAATCTGACATAAATTGATTGGAACTCGACAATTGTTCCTTCCTATCAGGAAGATCAAAAATTGATTTTAACATCTTTTTATATATAATAATATTAAAAAATAAATTAAATTAAAAGTTTTTAAGATAAAGCTTGTTTCAGGGCTTTTGTTAATTTTGAATCAATTCTTTGTTTTTTAGTTTTTCTATACGTTTTTTTTCTCAAACTTTCCATTGGATCACCATCACCTGATCCTAAATGTGCTGGTGTTTGTTGAATTAGATTTTGTGGAGATAAAAATCTGGATTTACTTAATAATCCAATATCTTCCGCTTTCATTTTTCCTTTTATAGCCATTTTTGCTATTGATTTTAATATTGGTTTGGCAGTAGATTGTTCAACATCTGCTATAAATTTTTTATCTGCAAATCTAATTTGACCAAAGTTCTGAGCTTCTGCATATGCAATATCATGTTTCATACATTGCTCGTCTAATCCGCCCGGATAATCAAGAGGTAAATCCCCCCTTGCTTGTCTTTCTCTTAAATGTGTTCCAGGACCACAATAATTCATCATTGCACCAGAATAAGGATCTAAAAGGTGCCTTTCCCCAGCATATGATGGACGCCAATTGTGATGTGGATTCAGATACTTACCATATAGATTTTTTAATTGAGTTGCTCTTTCTGATCCATATACATTATATAAATCTGTTCCTGCTTTTATTGTAGCTAAAGCGGTGCTTATAACATCTCCATAACCTGATCCAACTTTAACTCCATCATAATAATTTTGATTAAAATGACCCAACACATATGATTTATCAATGTCAGGTAAAATTTGAAATTTTAATGAATGTGCATATTCTTCTTTAAAAGCATCATACAATTCCATTTCTCTCGGATTTTTTGGAGATTGGTAACCGAAATTATCAATCAACCTTGGATATTTAACTAAAGTTGATGGCATTTCTTTTTATTATATTATATTATAATATAAAAAATGATGAAAAAAGTAGAATATAATTTACCATATTTAATTAGCGCAACAACAACCAACACCGAAAATGATGGTGGTGTTATAAATATTGATTATGACAGAGCATTGATCATACCACCCAATGCAGAAAATATTTATATTCAAACTAAATGTGCAACAGTTTGGAATAACATTCCAAATATTGTTGTTGGAGTAAATGACATATTTGTTATAGAATTTGCAACAACTGTACATACTGTTACAATTCCAGAAGGATTATATGATGTTGGTTCTTTATCAGATAAAATTAATATTGTTTTGCATAATGATGGTGTTTCAGTTGTTGATCTTATCAAACTAATTCCTGATAATGCAACTGATAAAATTATATTAGCTTTTAATTATGCAACTACACAAGCTGATTTTAGAGATGCAACCAGTTCTACAAATTTTAGACAAGTACTTGGATTTAATTCTACATTGGTTCCCTCAATCTTAACAACAGGTGTTGAGTTTGTTATTGCTCCAAATAGAGCAGCTTTTAATAATACAGAATTTTTTCTTATAAGATGTCCGACACTTTGTTCGAGAGGTATTAACTTTAATTCTGTTTATTCTGGTGTGATTGCAAGAATTCCAATATCTGTTCCTCCCAATTCTTTAATACCATATGATCCAAATCAAAGTTACAAAATTCCATGTAATGAAATAAGGGGAGGTGATTTCACACGATTAACTGTTACATTAACTGATAATAACGATACTATTGTAAACACAAGAGATGAACTTTGGTCAGTATTATTTATGTTACATTATGAAATTCATGATGAATAATTAAAAACGACCAATACCAAACTCAACATAACTTCTATAAATATTTTTTCTTTTTTTATTAAACTCTCTTGTTTTAATTAATTCTGCTTCATCACTACTAATGAAAACCAACACTTTATTTCCTTTTCCGATATCTCTGATCAAGTTGAGTGTTTCAAATTTAAATCCCCTTTCATTGATAAATCCAGGAACAGAATGTTCTTGAATTTCATCCATAATTTCTACAAAATTACTTTTATCATATGGCGTGAAGTTTGAATCATAAGTTTTTGAGCTTTCATTAAATAATTTATCATATACAATTTTATCAATAAATGTACCTGATCTTACCAATAATAATACATTTTGTGTATAATCTTCCAAAATTCTATTTACACTTGGAATTAAATCTTCTGGTTCTTTTAATTCTACTCCTTTTATTTTTCCTGAAATTATTCTATTTTCTTCATCTTTCGCTTTCGATAAAATTTCTCTATAAATTAACATTAATTTATCTTCGGTGACATTATCTCCAGCTCCGAATCCTTCTCTTCCATAAATATCAGATAATAATTGATGCAAAGTTTTATTACTTCTTAATACATTTTGTTTAGTAATGGTTTCCGCAACTTCAAATACATCTTTCGCAATACTTTCTCTTACTCCTCCCATAAAATTTTTATTTATCACACTGTCATTAACCCTTTTTGTATTTCTTGCTAATATATTGATCATATCTACATTTGTGAGACCTATTTCAATTTTATAAAAATTTTGTATTTCTATTTCTGATCTAAATTTATTTTGACTAATTCGCGCTGGTTGCCTTCCTATTTGTTGCATTAATTGATCAGGAGTTGCACCAAGTATTGCAAATTTCATTTCTGGTCTGTTTTGCCATAATTCTAAAAATAATGCAAATCGTGCATCTCCTTGTGCTTCTGGTAAATCTTTAAAAACATCCACAAGAGACTGAAGCATATTTGAATTTATCATTTCTTGATATGTAATGGGACCTGCTCTGACGGCTCCCATTATTTGCTGAGCCAATTCTGGATTAATTGATCCTAATGCTCTGAATCCTTGAGATAAAATATTAGCATCTCGACGTTGAACTTCAGCATTTCGTTGAGCCAAAGATTGAAGATAGGCACGCATTATTGCTCCTAAAATATTAGCATTGATTGTTCCTTCAGTATTATTTTGTATGGCTGCTCTAATTGTCCTAATACTAAATATAGCAACTTCTCTTAAATGATCTAGATTATTACCTTTTATAATATCTAATAATGATCTTTGCTCTTCAATAAATTCTCCAGAAAAAGGATCTGTAATATCAATCCATTTATTTAAAAATACATCAAATTTCTTTTTTTTGACTGTAAACATTGTATTTCTCAAATCATTGATCACTTCAATTGGTTGGATATCAACTTTAAGTCCTCTCATTTCTGCTCTTTGTCTTTCTAATACTTCAACATCTGGCATTCTTCTTAATAATTGAATTGGTCTAACAAAACTAGTGATTCTTAAATCATCAATCCAATTATTGGCTATTGGTTCTGGACTAAATTCCAAATTATTTTGTTTTCTTATCACTTCTCGATTAAACCAATCAAAAGATTGAGAAAGTCTTAAATCTTTATCCCATCTTTCAGGAAATATTTCTGTCATTTTTAATTATATATATTATTAATAAAATATATTAACCTTCCAATACTTTCATAATTATTTTTTCAACTTCTTCACTATCATATTCTATATCAGAATCATATAATTCTTGTATTTTTGGATTTTTCATTATATCCATTGTAAAAGCTTTTACTTGATCATGAGACAAAGCTTTTTTTCTTTTCACTAATGAATCTTTATAAACTCCTTTCCCTTTTTTGACTATGTTATACTTTTTTGTATCTAAAAAATCTCTTGCAGTCTCTAATTTAATATCCTTTTCATCCTCTGTTAGCTTTTTTGTGTCATTTATTTTATAGACAACATTTTCGTCCTGTTCATATAAATCATCTGGAGTTATAATTTCATTTTTACACAAACTGATGTATATACGAGATCCTATTTTGATTAATCGACCTGTTAGTGGATTAATTACATGTGTTTTACTTTTATTCATGGTAGTATATGTAAGAATTACATAATAAAAAACTTTAATTGCCACAATGTCGAAAATAATTATAATATTTTTTATAAAATAATATTATAAAATGAGTAAAAAAGATAAAAAAATTTTAAACTTTCCAAAAAAGATAATTGTATTCAAAAATATTGATAAAAAAATTCATGAGAAATGGTCCAAAAATAGGGATTTATTAAATTATCCTTGTCCTGCTCGAATTACAATAGCTGCCAATCCAAACAGTGGAAAAACTAATATGATAAAGAATATATTAATAAGAGCAAAACCTCCTTATAAAAAGATATTTCTATTGCATTATGATCCAGAAACAAAAGAATATGATGATATTCCTGAAATAGTAAAATTAGATGAAATTCCAGATCCTAAAGATGATGAATTATTTGATGGAGTTAATAAAACTTGTTTAATAATTGATGATCAAGAATATCGATATAAAAGTAAAGAAGATCTTAAACGACTTGATAGATTATTTGGATATACTTCAACTCATAGATTTACAACAATTATCACTGCTTGTCAAGATTTTTTTAATTTGCCTTCAATTTGCAGAAGATCTAGCGATGTGTTTATCATTTGGAAAGGTTCAGCAGACATAGAATCATTGTATTACATTGGTCGAAAATTTGGATATAATAAATATGAATTTAAAAGATTATTTAAACATTGTGAAAATAAATATGATAATATAACATTTGATTTGACAACTAATACAATTGCACCAATTAGAAAAAATGGATATGAAACAATTGAAAAGCCAAAAGAAGAATAATTATTTCTTTTTTCTTCCTAATTTACTACCATGTTTTTTATATAAAGCTTTTCCCATATTTACTTTTTTTTTTGATTTATATGCTGTTACCATACGATATTTACCATCTTCACCTTTTACTCTTTTTTTATAAGCTATAAAATCTTTTTTAGTTAATCCGCCTGATGTTCTATACATTCCTTGAGGATTATTACAAACTTCTTCCCTGGATCTTTTTTTACCTTTCTTTTTTGATACTATTTTTCCTTGTCCAATAACTTGCATTACTGATTTTCTACCCATTGACATTAATATTTTTCCAAGAGTAACAGGATTATTTCTGAGATATTCATAAAGTGCCATACTTGTGCCAGTGGCAGTAATTCCAACCAATGCCAATTTTTTTACAATATCTTTTATTTTACCTTGTCCGGAAAGTACTAAACCTTCTCCTTTCTTCTTTTTAATTAATTCAGCCAACATTATTACTTTTTCTTTATTTTTTAATATAAATGGATGAAATTTTTTAGGGATTTCACCAAGAGGCAAAGGTTTACCTCTGCCAGATGTTTTAGCTGCTGTTGCTGCAGATGTTAACCCTAATGATATTTTTCCAGCGGTTGCTGCTGTTATTGGTCCAACAACAGGAATAGCTAAACTTGTTGCGCCAGCAATACCAACTGCGGCTGCTAAATAATTTAACAATTGTGAAGGTTTTAACTTGGTTTTTCCAGAAAAGAATCTAACCAATTTATGAGCCGCAATAGAAGCCAATCTTCTTGATTTTGCTTTTAATTTAGAAAATAAACCAGATCCAGATTTTAATCTTGATTTATGTTCTTTTAATTTTTTTATTATATTTGCTATTTGTAATGCTGTGAATGGTAAATCTGATACATGATGTGGTTTTTTCATTTCAATAATATCTTTGATTATTTCAACATGATGTGGTTTGATTTTCGGTCCTGATCCCTTTTTTTTCTTTGCTGACACTGCAGCAGCAACAGCTCCAATTCCAAGAATTGAACTTCCTAATAAACTATGTAAATTGTCTGCTGTTGTATTTTGTCTGTTTATTCCTCCTAATCCAAGAAGACCAATGACACCCAATACACCTGCTAAAATATCCTTTTTTTTTCCTGATCCGTAAGACATATTTATACATATATATATTTAATTATAATTAAATTAATCAAACGATAAATTATTTTTTAACATCATTCTTTTTTTTGTAGTTATTAATTTGACTATAAAATAATATGAATTGAATTTATGAATTTTTGTATTTAAATGACGTTTGAATCCCTTTTTATAATATATTTTGCTACAAATTAAACAAGTGTAAACAATTGGTTTCTTCATTTATATAATTGGGATATATTTATATCTCTTTTTTTAATCGCTGATAAAATTTTATCATATTTGGGACTATCAAAATATTCATCAATTTCTTCAAAATTTTTAAATTTTATTTTAAATAAAAATTCATCAATATTATCAAAATAATATATTAATTCATTTACACATCTGTTAAACAATTTTTTATTATATGTTTTTCTTTTGGATATTGGATGCCTTTTGAATTCATCATATCCTATTTTTTTAATATGTTTTTTAGATTTTCTATGTACATATGATGATGCTTTGCGAATATGTATTTCACATGAATTACAATATATTTCTTTTTTACCTTCCAATAATATTCTTTTTTTATTTCTTAAATAATATCTTTGATGTCTATCCATATTTTTATGTATTTATTTTTATTTTAGACTTTTTGACGACATCAATATATATTTTAATTTGATCTTTAACATGTTCATATACAAATGTATTTTTATCCAATATTAAATAATTTAAATACCCATTGCCTTCTTTGTCATTGTAGATTTCATTTAATGTTTTTCCTTTGAATTTACCAAATGATAAAATATAATCTTTTGGATTTAATTCGTTTCTGAAGTTATCAAAATTATATTGATCCATAATATACAATGAATAATAATAAATATTTAAATAATAAACAAATATTATCAAAATTATCTAATAAATTTCCTTAAATTATCAAAATAATCCAATAAATCTCTTCAAAAATTGTTCAGTTTGTTCAGTTGTTCAGTTTTGAAAGTGATATAGATGAGAATAATTAAAAAAAAAACTGAACAAAAAACTGAACACTTTGACCCAACTTCTCACAACTTATAATATATCCTGTATGTAAATATAAATACACACATATATATTTTTAAAAAAACTGAGTATTCACTGTTCAGTTGTTCAACTGTTCAGTTATTTTATATATTTCAATTAAAGTAATAAATATACTTCTAATTCTCTAATCAATCATATATTCTTCATTTAATTTAAAATTGTTAAAAAAAAAACTGAACAGTTATGTTGAAAACTGAACAGAAAAAGTGTTCAGTTTTTTTAGAAAAAATTATAATTATTATCTTCTTCTAAAATACCCAAACTTTCTTCTCGCAATTTCATATTTTTAATAAAATATGATTGACGTCTATTTTTTGAATTATATTCAAAACAACAACCTTTTTTTGCTATTTTTGAACATTTTGCACACATATATTTTCTAATGATTGGATATCCTAATCTTTCCAATGTACTTTTATTTTGTGAAGTCCATCTATATTCTTTAATATTATGTTTATATTTTACAAAACATATGAATTTTTTTTTGAAATCTTCCAAAGAGCATTTACTTTTTTTATCATTTTCAACCCAAATACTTTTATATTTTGTTTTATTTGAACCAGGTGCTGCATTTACAAATGAATATAAATAATCTTTTTCCATTCTCATTTCATCTCTTCTTTCATTGAAATATTTATAATTTTTGGACCAATCTTCAAATTGTTGATTTTTAAATTTTTTAACATAATAATCATATGATTTTAAAAATTTAATTAATAATTGCTGTTTTTCATTATTTTTAATTTTTCCTTCCAAAGATGTATCTTTATCAATAACTTCTTTGGTCATTAAAAAAGTTATTGTTCTGTTGGTTATTGATGATGATTTATCATTGTACGAAATCATATAATTTCCTGCCATTATCATAGGAACTGTCCAATTAGGTATTGATTCTTGTTTTCCATTTTTAACAGAAATCATAACATGTTCATTTGAAACCATATTTTGATAAACAGATCTATTAAGATATTCACTTAAATTTTCTGGGATATCTGAGTTTATAATTATTTTTTTATTTTGACATCCATCTAATGAATAAATTCCATCATTACTTAATGATCCAATATCATATGAATTAAAAAAAGATGAAATAATATTAATAATTGTTGATTTTCCAGTATTTGAATCACCCAAAATAAACATCATGCATTTCCATTTATCTTTTTCATATACATTAAAAAATAATCGACCAACACAAGCATTAAATATATTATATATTTCTTCATCCACAATATGATGCTTTATTAATCTATCATAAAATGGAGTATCAATATGCTTAACATCAGTTGTTAGTAATTCTTCTTTAAAATTTTCATTAATAAAAACATTATTGATGTTTTCATTTATTTTCCAATTATTAATATTATTAAATTTTTTGAATTCCATATTTTGTATATTTAAAAATCCATTTTTGAAAGAAATAATATATTTATTTAATTTTATAAATTGCAGTTCAATATCATTAATACCTTTTAAATGTTCAAAAATTGGTTTAAGTGAAATTTGTCTATAAATATCATACAAATCAAATTCATTAATATAATCATTTTCTTCTTCACTATATGTGTATTTGTTCCTTTCAAAAAATAATTCATTTAAATATTCTTCATGTGTCAAAAATCTTTCATAATAACTTAAAATGTTATTATCATTGTCATCAACATATGGTTTGTAAATATAAAATTCATCTTTCAAATATTTATTTTTTTTACTATCTTTTAATACAACATCCATTATTCGAATTTTATTTGTCAATTTTCTTGTTCTAATAATTTTTTTATCCACTTTGTCCTTTTTTAATTTAAAATTTAGTAATTTAAATAGTTCTTCAAGTATATCTTTATTATTTCGCATATTTAATTTATTTTTAATTCCATGTGAGAAACAAGAGGCAATGAATTTAAAATTATTAATAAATATACAACTGTGATTTATTTTATCATGTTTATGATTTTTTTTTATTAGGCATTTATATGAATTGTGTGTAATTTTAATATCTTCATTATTTTTTGATAAAATCCAATCATAATTAGTTTCAAATATTTTATTTAAACATTCATTAAGTTTTGACTGCGATAATTCACTTTTTTTATTTTCTTTTAAATTTATATACTTACTTAAAAGATGGTTGAGTAAGTTATTAGATATTGAATTCAAATTATTATTTGTTATTTTTTTGTATTCATATATATGACATCCATCAGTATATTGTGTGGGTGCAACAATAACAAACGAATTATTACCCAAAAAATCAATTCCAAAATTGTGACATTTATGAGTTCCAATCTTGGCTGAATTTAAATCATACTTAAAAAAACAATGAAATCCTTGTCTAGTTTTTTCATAATTGTTTTTTAATTCATTTTCAAATAAAATACAATCATCTAAGAAATTTTTTTCGTTGTCATAATCGATGCAATATATTCCATTTGTTTCTCCGCACAAAAGAGAAATTGCATTGTGATCATTGTTGAAAATTTTGTTTGATATTTTATTCCATTGTTTTGGTAAATCTAATAATTTTTTTTTTATTTTACCTTTCTCGTTCATTTTGGCTTCTAAATTATGTGTCATATAAATGTAATTATTATAATTACTATTAATAAAAGATTTCATATTTCCGATATTATAGTTGCATATAATTTTATTCTTACATGAACGAATCTTATTAAATATATTTATTTCTCTCTCATACCTTTTTTGTGTATTTTTTAACTTTTTATCCATATTTTTTTCATATTTTTTTATATAGATTTTTCTTTAAATGTGTTTCTGGACATATTTAAGGAAAAACACTTAAAAAAATAAATATAGTATTAGTGTATATTAATTAGAATATGACAATATCTAAAAAAACAAAAGAAGAGCTAATTAAATTAGCTAAATCTTATAATTCTGATTCTGATAAAAAAGAAATTTTAGATAAAATAGAAGAAATTTTATTAAAAGATAAACCTAAAAAAAGAACATTAACCATAAGATATTCTGAAGCTAAAAAACTATTTAGAGAATTTGTAAAAGATGAAAATCTAATACAAAAAATAAAACCTGATCCAAAAGTAACTACGGAAGTTTTTGAAGAAAATGAAAAAATAAGAAATACTAAAACCATACTTGAAATTAAAAAGGAAACTATTGAAAAAATATTATCTTTTAATATGTCCAATGATGTACATAAAATAGCAATTTTTTTATTATTTACATCTGGAAGACGGACGTCAGAAATTAGCGGATTTCTAATTAGACAGAAACCCAAGACAAAATATTATACTATTAAACCATTGAAAAGAACCGATGATGTTGATTGTAATTTTCATGTATTAGTAAAGAAAACAACATTTAATAGAAATTTATCAAAATTTAAAAAATATTATGATATGACTAATAAAAATACTTTTCAACGTACATTATTAAGAAAAATTAAAAAACATTTGGGTAAAGAATATCATCCCCATTCTTTGAGAGGAATGTATGCAATTTATAGTTTCACTCACATGAACAAGAAGAAATTGAATATGAATGGTTATATCCAAAAAATATTATGTCAACAAGCCATTACATCGAGTTTATCTTACAATAATTATAAAATAGACTTCGATGAAGATATAATTAAAAAATCAAATTTATAATTATAAAAAATATAATGAATAAAATAAAAATATTCAATATTTTACAAGATAAAGGATTATATAAAGACATCATTGATTTAATAATTAATTATGATGCATTTTGTGGTGATATTTATTATGATGTATTGGAACAAAATAAAGATGATAAACATGGGATATTCAGAATAAGATATTACAATATTTACAATATATGGAAGGATAAAATAAAATATTTATATTATTGTCATTATTGTGATAATATATATTATTCATTGCAAGCGCATCTTTCTACTAAACATCATGATAATAATTTTTTTTTGGCATGTGAAGATGGAATAGGAAACATAGATTATAATGAAGAAATTAAACAAATAATTCACATATTAAAACTTAAATTTGGATATAAATGGAATTGCGAACATATAAAATTAATAAATATCGAACACATTTCAGATAACCATTTTTTACAATTGAATTAAATTCCTTTAAATCCCTCGTCCATTTTTTTTATAAAAAAATTTATACATATATATTTATACAATGAGTAAAATATATTGTGGAACGTCAAAAACACCCAAAAAATATAAAAAAGGAACAGCCCAAGAATGTTTTGATAAAGGTCCAACAAATTATAAATATTGGGGTGTTGAAAAATTTCCTCAAGATATTATTGATAAAATTGAGGAAGTTTTTAAAGAAGACAAAGAACTTAATAAGGAAAAAATAAAATTGAGGATTACCGTTACTTCTTCCAGAAGAAAAATAAAAAGATTAATAAATGCAATAAAATCTGAGAAAAATTTAAAGAAAAAAGAAAAATTAAAAACAGAAGCAAAAAAATTTGCAGCTCAACTTAATGAATCACTAAAAAGATTAACTGAAATTGAACAAAAAAAAGAAAAAATAGAAAGAACTATTGAGGAAGAGGAAGAAGAAAAACAAATTGAACTTCCATCAAAACCAACACCTAAAAAACCTGAAGCTCCAGGTTTTAAATCACAGAAAAAAATAGAACCAATTGCTGTTGCGCTTGATTCATCTGAAAAGAAAATTGTTGATGATTCAAAAATAAAAATTGATAAAGAAAAAATTAAGATTAGGAAAGATAAAAAAAATGTAAAACAATTGAAAAATAAAAATCAAAGAGAAAAAATAGATAAATTTAAAAAAAGTTTATTTGTTGAATTAAATAAAAAAATATCCAAAAAAATGGAAGATAAAATGGGAGTAAAAAAAGAAATGCTTGAAAAAGTATCAGAATATTTTGTCAAAGAATTAGAAAATGAAATAAGATATGACCCCAGAATATCTCATTATAAATTTGTTGAATCATTTGATATACCTGAAATATATGATGATCCATTTAAACCTCACAAAGATATCTTAACAAGTTTTGTAAATGAACAGTTATTGGCACGCAATGAACATCAAATTAAATTAATAAAATTAATATATAAACATTTTGGACCATTCACAGAAAAATATGATATTAAATTAATCTTTTATGGAGGAAATCTTATGAGATTAATTAATAATAATATTAAATTATATTTGGATCCTCATACAGATGAAATTATCGATAAAATATTTAGTAACTTTGTCAAAAAAAGTGATAATGATTTTGTATTGATGGGCAAAACTCCAGACCATCTTGATATATAAGATTATGATAAATATCAAACAGAATTATATTTAAACACATCAATTATTCTAGAAAAAATAAGAAATGAAATTGATCAAAATAAAATGGAATATTTAGAATATTTTAAATTTAGTGATGAATACAAAAAAAAATTGATGACCGAATTATTAAAAAATATTAATATAGTGAATAAAAATATTGGTGAAGGAATTATTAATTTAAAATTAGAAAAGAGAAATGATCAAGTCTTATTATTTAGAAGTCAACAAGCAGATAAAAAAGAAAGAATTGATTTTTATCAAGATATTGATAAAGAATATTTGACATATAATTCAAATAATCATGCTTTAGAATTTATGAGGGGTGATGGTGAACCAACCAAATTTTCTTTATGTAGAACAAAAGTTAATTTTGCAGCAACCTTTAAAAAATTTCCTGAAAAATATGTTAGAAAAGGCACAAAAGATTATATTGGAATAATAAAAAAAAAAGGAATGGAAACAAATACATTTAATTTTGGTGGAGAATTAATTGATATTGGAATACCTCATTTTGAAGATACTCCAGAGTGGAGTTCATATACAAAAAGTAAAATGGATGAATTTATTGAAACAAGAACCCATGATATATATAATGAAGAACATGACATAAAATATACTGTGTATGGATTACGTTATCAAAGTGAATTGCTATTTAAATTATTATATTCATTTCAAGAGAAACCATGGGAAGATATAAAATATGAAAAAAGATTAGCGAGAATAATATATTTTTTATTTTTTTATATATTAGATTTACATCCAATATCTATTAAATCATTGGCATTGATAAAGAAAAAATTTAAAGATCATGACATTGAAATATTAAAAAAGATTGATAATATTAATAAAAATATAAAGAAAAATGTATTAAAAACTGAAAGTGATAAAAAAAAATACAAAGAATATACTGAAAAATATAAATTTTATATTAATATTATGATTGAGATAATTGACAAAATTTCTATTTATTTCGAAGGAAAAAACAAAATGGAATTAAAAACAATATTTGATTTAAATGTTAATTAAATCATATAATTCTTTATTGACTTGAAATACATCTTTATTTTTTGTAATAGTTTTTTTTTTAACAACAGTCTTTTTCTTTTTTTTCTTCTCTTTAAAATCAATTGCAGTTGGCATAGATTTTCTATATTTAAAAGATTTTATTTTTGGCATTCTATATTATATATATGTAATTTATTTAATATTATATATTTCTTTCAACTAAAAAACCAATATTTTTTGTTGATTTATAATATTTATCTTTATCTGAAGTTGCAATGCTGAACCCTTTGATATCTTTTAAAAGTAAATCTATGTATTGTTTCGCAGAAGGTTTTGAAATAAAAGATGCTATTAAATTTTTTTCTTTATTATCATATATTCTGTATACAAACCAATTCATTTTTTATTTATATTATATTATATTAATTTATTTTTTAAGTGTTTTTACCATATTTATTTTTAAATAAATTTTTTAATGATATCTAAATTATGAGATAACATGTCAGTTAATTTTATATATAAATATACATTTCTGGGATCAATAAATTCATAATCTGTGAATTCCCATTGTTTACATTTTGATTGATCAAATAAAAATTGTGAAAATATAACGGGAGGAATCCCATATTCTCTATATTTTATATAATAATTATATTTTTCCCTTATTTCATTTATTTTATTTAATGTATATTTATATTTATTATAATGTATTAGTTGATAAAGATAATAAAATATAAATCCTTCAGTATTTTTACAAGTGTTTTTATTAATGTAATTGTAATTCATTTTTATTTTTGTATATCATAATATAATTATATTTCTTTAAGTGTTTTTAGACATTTCACTATTTTATTAAATCCTCAATAAATATTTATTAATATATTTTTATATTATAATTACCCGATAATACCACCAGTAACAATCTCCCATTAACAAACTCCACAAAAAGGTCCCATTCACCACTAACACTACATCTAACCAATACCCATCACCGTTACTAGTGAATCCACCATCTACCTATCCCATGTATAAC
>SDBT01004351.1_pt1 | contig 24107 bp, 21 predicted proteins | sample 2277101 | NCBI WGS metagenome assembly SDBT01 (sample SAMN10404973, study PRJNA504765) | marine sediment metagenome | isolation source: marine sediment core GS10_PC15, 103 cmbsf | place: Arctic Ocean: Southern Knipovich Ridge | collected 2010 | reverse complement strand
CGCCTATGCCCTTTGCTATCAGTGCCACCTGAGGGGGAGCATTTTGGGTAACGAGAGCTTCAGCAGACACCGAGAACACATTGAAACTAACAAAACCTCCTGCTATACCTGCCATGACTCCCACGGAAGTCAAAGCTATACCCGCCTCATCCGCTTCAACAAAGACCCTCGCTATACCCAGGTTTACCCCAACCGCGAAGTCAGGCTGGAATATATAAATATTGTCGGCTCCTCTCCGGAGTGCTACCTGAGCTGCCATAATGTTGACCATAACCCAACTCCTGTGCAATCTCCCGGCTTCATCCAAAAACAGAATTTCATCCCCAGACCAATTTTTGCTCCCGATCGGGGTGGTAAATGGTAATTTCCCCTAAAAACTTCTGCCAACAAAAGGCCTGGTTTTTGATGAAGGTAAGGGTCTTTTTCCTGACTGCGATCGGGGTTCTTCTCCTTGTTTTTAAGGGTTCTGCCGAAAAGGCTGATAGACCCGAAATCCACAATTTTAAAAATGATAAGGCATGTGGGGAGTGCCATACCGTGTCTGCCGACCGGCAGATAGAGGAAAGCACTGAGCTTAAAGGCGACCCGGTTAAGCTCTGCCTGGGGTGCCATTCTCCGGGGGGGAACGATCATCCGGTGGATTTTGTGCCCGAGAGAGAATTACCAGAGGAGCTGCCTTTGAGTAAGGAGGGAAAGTTGGTCTGCCATACGTGCCACGATCCCCACAACCGCTCCGGGATTAGTCCCATGCTGCAGATGGAGCCCACTGAGTTGTGCCTGGCATGCCATCCTAAATAACAGATTTTAGATTTCAGATCTGGAACCTGCAATCTATTACTTTGAGGGACAAAAAAGGGGACAAGGAAAAGTAGCCTATCCACTTTCTCCGTTAGTTTTTAATCATTTTATGTAGGGGCTTGATTTTCAGCCTTCGTAGCCAGCCACCTTTGCTGAAGCTAAAGCGGCGGCTGAACTACGGCGAAGTAGGCTATCAAGCCCGTTATCGTCGGGTCGGATAAATCCGACCCCTACAAAAGAAGATGATATTTTTTCAGAAACCCTCCAAATATTCTTTTAAATTTTACTTGACTTCTTGAGTAAAAACTACTATAATATATTTTGGAAATGGATAAAAAAAGTTCCCTTATACTGGTCTTATCTACCTTACTCGTTCTCTACTCCTCCACCCTCTTTGCCAACCAATCCCCTATCATTGACAGCTTGGAGGGAAACCCCCAGAATGTGCTTCCCGGCGGGGCATCTACAGTTACTCTATCAGCGCACGATCCTGATTGCCCTGACACCTGCACATCAGGATGCGGGATGTATATTAAGGCCTCATCTACTGAGTGGGAGGCCTCAGGCGGGACCATTTCAGATATAAGCCTTGGCTCTAACGAAAGCCCTTATACCTCTTCAATTACCTGGACCGCTCCTACTTCAACCGGCTGTTATACAATTAACGTTACTATATGGGACAATAGTGGGATGCTCTGCTTTGACCCATCCTTGGAAGCCACGGCAAGCATCTCCCTTAGTGTGGGTGCAGGCAGCCCCCCTATTATTAGCTCTATTCTGGCAGAGCCACATACTATATTTTTAGGTAAGAACTCGGTTATTACTGCTGCTGTAAGCGACCCGGACGGAGACTCTCTAACCTACTCCTGGAGCGCTGCCGAAGGGACGATCAGCGGAGCCGATGATGAGGATCCGGAGGTAATCACATGGACTGCACCAGGGGTGGGAGGTACCTATAACATAGTCCTTACCGTAAGCGATGGAGTCGGGTGCGAGGTAGCCAGGAGCATAAACATCTCGGTAGTGATGGCCACCTACCTAAATACCTTTTTTGAGGAAGCGGGGAAGCCAGCCCGAATAGCCACCGATCGGTGGGGAAAAATCTTCATCTCCTATCCAAGAGAGGGACGCATCAGGGTTTACGATATATACGGCAACCCTATCTTTACTATTGAGAATTTAGGTAGACCAGTGGCGGTTTCAGTGGATGCGGATGGAGAGAGGATATATGTGGGGGATGAGATCTATGGACGGGTAAGTGTTTTTGATTCCAGCGGTAATTTCCTGTTCCGGCTGGGATCAGGAGACGGTCAATTTAAAAGGCCCCAGGATATAGCCGTTGATCCCCTCACTAATGCTATTTATGTTACTGACGGTGGGGATCATCAGGTTAAGGTTTTTGACCCGGATGGAACCTACTCTCACAGCTTCGGGGAGTATGGCACCGGGGATGGGCAACTGATATTTCCTACCGGAATAGCGGTGGATCAACTTGAGGGAGAGGTATTTGTCTCCGATTTTGGAAACGGGAGGATTCAGGTCTTCGATACCTGGGGAGGCTGGAAGGCATCCCTGGGGGAGTACGGTAGTGGACAGGGAGAGTTTACCCGGCCCCAGGGGCTGTCTCTGGATGAAAACGGGAGAATCTATGTGGTAGATGCCTTTCAGAGCAGCGTTCAGGTTCTGGACCGGCAGGGAAATCACATAGCCTTTATCGGAGGCTATGGGGCGGAGCCGGGGCAGCTTAGAACACCCCTGGATGCTGCCATAGACAGCTATGGGAGGCTGCTGGTAACCTCCACCTACAACTCTCGGGTGGAGGTATTTGCCCTGGAAAGTTACCAGGGCGTTCCAGAGCCGATCATCCCTGAAGTCCCTAAACGTGAATTTACTACCCCGAAAGCCCAAAGCACGGGCTGCGGCTGCCAGCATATCTCTCCATCAGAGGGTGGCATTAGTAGTGAGGGAGTATTAAATCTCTTGATATTCTTCCTGCCTCTTTTTCTCCTCTTTCTGAGAAGAAGAGCCCGAAGATTATACCTTGGCTTCGCCTCCCTTTCTATTAGCGGGACTAAAAAGCCCCGCCTATCCACTATTTTAGGCGGGAGATTATTCCTTGGTCTCATCTTCCTCTCTATCCTTCTTCTCTCCACTCCTGCGCGGGCATTGGATGCTCCCCATAACCAGACAACAACAATACTATCAGAAGGAATGCACTGTGGCACCTGCCACATGCCCCATAACAGCCTGGGGGGGCCCTACAACTTGAGTGATAGTGCGGTGGTTAATCTCTGCATCAGTTGTCACAATGGGACAACGGCTACGGCTGTTACTATCCATTCCAGTACCGAAACCTCAACCACATACGGGACCTGGGAGAGGATATGCACTGACTGCCATAACCCCCACAGCCATGACCAGTACTCTGCCTGTGAGGGGGCGGGTAACTGCGATACTACCGTCTTCCGGGACCTTGGTGGGGGAGATACTACCAGCACCTCCACCACTATCACCACTGCTACCCTGACTGAGAGCGGCCGAACATGGGCAATTGATCAGTGGATCGGCTACAGCCTTGTTGCCAATACAACAGTTACCTCTCCATCGGTTTTTAAAATAACTGATAGCGGAACAGACTGGGTGCAGGTAAATGTTAGCACAACATTGGATCTCCTGGATGTGGCAAACGCAGGGGACACCTACGCTATCTTTTACGGGAAGCTGGTGAGCAGAGTGGATTTCTCCACTAGCCCATCCACCGTAGGGCGGATCAATGGAGCTGGTGGGTGGACAGACATAAAATTCTATGATAACAGCGGCCCTTTTTCCTTTTCCGACAACACTGACCCCTGGAGCGACGAGGTTTGCAATACCTGCCACTCCCAGACCAAATACCATCAGTATGACGGCACCGCTACGGTAGACCAATCACACTATGACGGGAATAACTGCACCACCGCCTGCCACCGCCATGATAGTGGATTTAAGGGGGCCGGCGATTGCATAGGCTGTCACAGTACTGCCGGAGCTCGGCGGCAGATAGTTGAGAATGGGGGGTCGGGCGGTGATTTCAACCGGATGAGTCATCATGTGACCGACCCAATAAACGGACCCTCCTCTGAGATCGTGACGAAGTATGATTGTGTGGTCTGCCACTCCGAGGGGAACGCCGATGGTGGTATGAACGCGACATATCATGGGAATAACCGCGTTGATTTAAAGGACGCCGATGACGGGTCAAATATTAGACTTCCCCTTACCCCGCCTTATAACGGATCAACCTTGACAACCTTCTGCCTTACTTGCCATGACTCCGACGGTGCCCAATTTACCTATGTCCCGGCGGAATATGGCGGGAATGATGATCCCCTGCGGCCTTATAACACTACCGATTCCAACACCGTGCTGGATGTCAAAAGCCAGTTCACAATCACCAATTATTCCTCTCACGCTATTTCTGTATTAGGAGTATCGAAATATAGCTGCGGCGGATCAGGGATCAATGCTGCCGCCTTCGTCAGTCCCTGGCAGGACTGCTCGATGGTCGAGTGCGGGGACTGCCACTATGTTGACAATAACGCCCACGGAACATTAAATAACAAGTGGCTCCTGGAAGACAGCTCCGAAAGTGATACCGCGATGACTGACGCTACCCTGAATTGTTTTAAGTGCCATACTTATAGTGTGTATGAGGGAGGTACCGCGGATACTGTATTTGTCCAGCATGGTACGGGTCAACATCAGGATAGCGGTGCTAATTCCTTCGGTAATTGGTGTATGAACTGCCATGGTGGTGGAAACGGTAGGGCAGGCAGCATCCACGGGACAAATCAGTCCACCACGGATGACGGCTCTCTTGGAAGTTATAAAGAGTATCGCTTCCTCAACGGTGCCGGACTGGACTACTGGGAGAACCCCAACACCGGTGCCAACAAAAGTGGAATATGTTCTACCTGGGATGGCGCAGTCCCTAATGGTAACAATATCACCTGCAGTAAGCATGCTTCAACAGACTTTACCCCCAATTATACCAGGCCATGGCCTCCATAAATACCAAGTATTGTGACATCAATTCTTCGACGCCTTTCGGTAATCCTCCTTTTGATCCTGAGCATAGTGCTCCTTGCCGGTATCCTGATTCCCCAGAAAGGATTTGATTCTGAGGATGGTTACCAGACACTGCTCGAATCTCACCCCCGGCTTGTTTCCCTGCTGGACATGCTTGGTCTCACCGGGATCCATTCCAGCCCCCTGTGGTTTATCCTCGTTGCCCTCCTGACTATTAATATAACCCTATGCACCTTATTTAGGGTTGCCCCCCTGATCCGCAGATTCCGGCCGGAAGCCCCTTCGCCTTCGGAGTTGAAAAACCTTAATTTACCCCCTCCCCCCACCCCCCTCCCGCAAGGGTCGTGTCCTGAGCCCTTCGATTTCACTCAGGACAGGCTTGTCGAAGGGGAGGGGGTGAGAAGGGGAAGCCTCTTCTCTTTGGATTCAGAACATTCTCCCCAGGAGCTTCTCGCCCGCCTGAGGAGTCGTCTAATATCCCGGAGATACCGGATCTGGGTGGATACCCCTCCCCCCACCCCCCTCCCACAAGGGGAGGGGGAGAAAGGAAAAAAAATCCCCCCTACCCCCCCTTTTTCAAAGGGGGGAATAAGGGAAGATGTCTACTCGACAAAAGAGAAAAGCCTTAGTTTCCGTGCCGTTAAGAACCGCCTGGCCCCGTTTGGGTCCCTCATATTCCACCTGAGCTTTATCGTATTCCTTATCGGTGGTATTATCAGCATCAAGACTAAATTTGTGCGGAATGTCATCCTGGCCGAGGGACAGAGCTTATCCAGTAGAGAGATTGCAGAAGGGAAGGTGAGGGTGCCCGATCTCAGGATGAGGGTGGAAAAGATCAACCCGGTATACGAAGGAAAAAGCTATTTAACCGATCTCTCCAGCCGGGTGAAGATATATCATGACCGCAAAGAAAATGATGTAACAATAAAGGTCAACCGGCCTTTTACCTATAAATCAATGTCCATTCTCATAAAGGACTTTGGGATTACTCCCCTCTATATCCTCCGGGATGCAAAGGGTAAGGAGCTGGATGGCGCCTTCGTAAACCTAAGTGTTTTGGGACCGGGAAGCGAGGACCACTTCCCTATTGCGGGGACGCCGTATACCGCCTATGTTAAGTTCTTCCCCGATTATGTATTAGAGGAAGGGGAGCATTCCTCCCGGTCTCATTTGCCCCGGAACCCGGCATTCCAGCTTGAGGTAAAAGAAGGCGAACGGATTGCATTTGAGGGGCTGATAATGAGGGGAGAGCAAGCAAGTTTTGATGACTTCTCCCTCACCTTTCCCCGGGTCCGCTACTGGGGGAGGTTTACCTTTATTAAAGACAGGGGAAAGTCCATCATTTTTGCTGGATTTTTTATCGCCCTCATAGGACTGGTATGGAGGTTGCTCTTCTACCGAAAGGAGATCGTTGGCCTTATCGCGCAGCACGATAAGGGCTCAAAACTCCAGGTATCATGGAAGAGCGACCTGAATCCGAAGTTATTTGCGGAAGAAGTGAAGTCCCTTTTGCAAGATATAAGGGGGGGATAGCTTGTATTGCTTTGTTTACTAAATATCGGTATTATTGTGAATTAATGCAGGATAATAACCAATGGTTGGGAAATAACCAATAATCAAATTACAATGACCAAATAATAATCAATAACCAAATTTCCAATGACCAGATAATAAGTTGTTGGTTATTGGAATTTGGAATTTATTTGATGTTTGGAATTTTGTGATTGATTTTTTATTTGGATTAACGCCTTATTTGAAAAGAGATTATGTCTTCTGCTGAATCAATATCTTTCTGGTTAGCGGTTTTTCTTTACTCCTTTGCCTTTATCCTGTTCGTCTTTGCCTTCCTGTGGAAAAGAGAAAAGGCAATAGGGTATGCTCTCGTTTTGACCCTTGCCGGATTTGGCGGACATACGGCGGCCCTGATCATCAGATGGCTTATCACCGCCCATCCGCCGGTGATGCAGGACTACGAGAACGCTGTCTTCGGGGCGTGGTTCATTGTTCTCTTCACCCTCCTCATTCAGTACCGCCGGAAGAGACTTAAACTACTGGGGATCGTAACCGTCCCCTTCTCCCTTTTGATGATCGGATACGGCATAAGCACCTCTCCCTCACTGGAGCCCATTATCCCTTCGCTCAGGACACCCTGGCTATATGTCCATATCCTTTTTGCCTGGCTGGCCTATGGAGCCTATACCATCTCCTTTGCAGTTGCCGTGCTCTATCTTTTGAAGGAAAGGGCTACCAGGAAAAGACTATCCTCTGCTATCTATCAGAGACTTCCCGATTTAGATATCCTGGATGAGCTAACCTTACGTTATGTGATATTAGGATTCATCACCGACGCGGTGATGATCGCTGCCGGCTCGATCTGGGCCAGCCAGCTGTGGGGTAGCTACTGGAGCTGGGACCCGGTTGAAACCTGGTCCCTTTTCTCCTGGCTGGTCTATGGCCTTGGCATCCATCTCAGGATATTCTATAAATGGAAAGGAAGTAAGTTCGCCTGGCTTGTTGTCTTTGCCATCATATTTGTTATAATATCCTTTTGGGGAATCAACTTCATAAGTAGAAGTATCCACAGCCTTACTGTTACCTGATAGTCGGATAATAACCAATGACCAAATTACAATAACCAGATAATAATCAATGACCAAGTTACAATGACCAAATAATAACCAATAACCAAATAATTACCAATGACCAAATTTCAATAACCAGAAAATAACCAAAATGCCAATAACTAAACATAGTTTTGACCTTGAAGTTAGTTTGGTTATTGATTATTGGTATTTGGGATTTATTTGATGTTTGGAATTTGGTGATTGATGTTTTACTTTAACTAGCTAATAACCAATTACTAGATAATAACCAATAAACAAGTCTCAATAACCAAATAATAACCAATGACCAAATTCCAATAACCAGAAAATAACCAAAATGCCAATAACTAAACATAGTTTTGACCTTGTAGTTAGTTTGGTTATTGATTATTGGAATTTGGAATTTATTTGATGTTTGGGATTTGGTGATTGGTGTTTAACCTTAACTAGCTAATAACCAATTACTAGATAATAACCAATAAACAAGTCTCAATAACCAAATAATTACCAATGACCAAATTCCAATAACCAGAAAATAACCAAAATGCCAATAACTAAACATAGTTTTGACCTTGAAGAGAGGACCTTAGAATTTGCTAAGAAGGTGATAAGACTTTGTAAGAAATTGCCCAGAAATACCATCAATAATGAACTTATTAGTCAATTAATCCGTGCCAGCGGCTCAGTGGGAGCAAATTACCGCGAGGCAAACGATGCCTTAAGTAAAAAAGACTTTAGCCATCGTATTAAAATTACTCGCAGAGAGGCCAAAGAGTCCCATTACTGGCTTCAGCTTTTGGAAGAGGCTGATCCCGGATTTAAAGATGAAATCAACAAAGTTTTAAATGAAGCTCTTGAGTTAAAGAAGATATTTTCTTCCATTGCTGATAAGTCTTCTTAGTTTGGTTATTGATTATTAGAATTTGGAATTTATTTGATGTTTGAGATTTGGTGATTGGTGTTTAACTTTTTGCTTTTTATTCTTTGTACTATCGCCTTATTTATTTGAAAAGGTATTATGGGTATTTTAATAATGCTTAATAACTTCCTGCACGACCTGAGTGTGGCCGTTTTCTTCTGCTGCATGCTGGTGCTGATCTATCTGGCCAGGCTAACGGTAAAGTATGTTAACCAGGAAGGTGCAGCCGATGTAATCGGAGCCATAAATCGGTTATTCAGGAGGGTAATGGTAATCAGCTTTGTATTTATCATACTATTAGGCGTGGTCCGGACGATAACCTATAAGAACTATGAGTGGTATAACGCCGTTGCCCACGGGCAGGTGGAGGCTTTAGTAGTTAAACATATTATCTTCGTAATTATCATCATCGGTGGTATATATTACCTATGGGTAAAAAAATCCTTTTCATAACCCCTCCCTACCACTGCGGGGTGGTGGAGGTGGCCGGAAGATGGGCGCCACTTACCTTTGTTTACCTGGCCGGGGCGGCGAGGGAGGCTGGTCTGGAACCGGAGATCTACGATGCGATGTCAAAGGATGTCGGGTTCAATGAGATCAAGGCCAGGATTGAAAAGTCCCGACCGGACTACGTGGCCACGACCGCGATAACATCGACGATCACCGATGCCCTGGAGATCTGCAGGATCGCTAAAGATGTTAATCCAGAGATAGTAACCATTATGGGCGGCGTTCACCCTACCTACATGTACGAGGAGATATTCAGGACGGCTTCCGTGCCCCCGGATTTCATTGTCTGCGGGGAGGGAGAGGTGACATTGAGGGAGCTACTCACCGTTCTGAACAATAAGCGCGACACCGGGTCGCTGAAAAAGGTAAAAGGGATTACCTATAGGAAGAAGGGGCGGGTAGTGAAGACCCCCGATCGCCCATTTATGAAGAGCCTTGACGATATCCCTATGGCCTGGGAGCTTTTAGACTGGCAGGATTATACCTACTTTGTAATTCCGAAATCCCGCCTCGGTGCGGTCAGCACATCAAGAGGATGCGACCATGACTGCACCTTCTGCTCCCAGCAGCGCTTCTGGAACCAGACCTGGCGGGCCCGGACCCCGGAGAAGGTTGTTGCCGAGATCGAGATGCTAAACCGGAGATACAAGGTTAATGTAATTCTTTTTACCGATGAATACCCCACCAAGGACAGGGAACGATGGGAGAGGCTGCTCGATATTCTCATCGAGAGGAACCTCAGGGTCTACCTCCTAATGGAGACCAGGGTCGAGGATATAATAAGGGATAAGGATATTCTCTGGAAGTATAAAGATGCCGGGGTGATCCATATCTACATCGGGATTGAGTCCGGCGATCAGGAAATCCTGGATCTCATGAAGAAAGACATAAAGGTTGGACAGGGGCAGGAGGCGATAGATCTTATTCACCAGCATGGGATGATTACCGAGACCTCCTTTGTTCTGGGTCTTCCCGACGAGACCAAGAAGTCCATTAAGAGGACATTAGAGCTTTCTCGCTTCTATAACCCCGACTTTGCCCATTATCTGGCGATAGCCCCCTGGCCCTATGCCGATATGTATAAAGACCTAAAGGAGTATATTGAGGTCTACGATTATGCCAGGTACAACCTCGTTGACCCGGTGGTTAAGCCCAAAGAGATGACCCTGAAGGAGATTGACCGGGCTATTGTGGACTGCTACCGGAGGTTTTATATGGGGAAGCTTAAGGAGCTCAGGAGAATGAAGGATAGTTTTAAAAGGAAATACATCCTGACCTCCTTGAGGCTTATTACGAAGAGCTCCTTTTTGAAGAACAAGATGGGGAGCCTGGGCCGGGTCCCCAAGGAGGTGGAAAGGCTGCTGAAGGAGATCTAAGTTAAAGTGTTTTAAATCTTATATAAGGAGGTAGGACTATGCTGGTAGAGGATATTATGACAAGAGATCTAGTAACCATACGAAAAGAGGATAAGGTGCAGGAAGCATTTGAGAAGATAATTGGGCAGAAGATCAGGCACCTACCCGTTGTGGAAGCAGACGGTTCCCTGGCCGGTATTATTACTGATCGGGATATAAAAGAAGCCCTCCCCTCAGTACTGACATGGAAGGAGCCGCGCAAGAGGGAGTTATTCCTGAGTATAATGAAGGTTGAGGAATTAATGACAAAGGATTCAATTACCGTGCGTCCATCCATGAATGTTCAAGAGGCGGCTAAAATTATGAGGAAGTCGAAGGTAGGATGCCTGCCGGTTGTAGAGAGTAAGAAATTGGTAGGCATAGTAACCGGGATTGATTTCCTTGACGCTTTCATCAATTTATTGGATAGAAAGAGGGAATAAAGAATTCAAGGGCAGTTCTTATCTTGAATACTCAGAACTTTCCGGTTAACGGATAACAACTTCGGAAGATTTCCATTTTCGGAAGGCACAGGAATAAGGGAATAGATGTCTTCTGTGATTAAGGTTTGGTTTTAACGACTTGAATTTAGCCTTTCTTGCTTGCTACGAGGTAGGAGAAATCGCTGGGGATAATCCCCCGGGCAATAAGGCTTTGCTCGTGATAAGAAAGTAAGCGAAGCAGGGTTACATCTTCCTCTTTCTCCGGATCGAAATTGGCCACGATGTCCTCCAGCAGATAATAGAGAATAGTCCCGCCGTAGTCAATTCGCTTAATTATCCTGAAGAGGCTTTCGATCAGGGGGATAATATCGCTGGAGCAAGGTGCCTCGGAGGGGTCTTTTTCTTCCAGGAATTCAGTTGAGGGCCGGGAAATCCTTTCCTTGAGCTTTTTCCGAAACTTTCCACCCCGACGGCGATGGCGTTTGGGCAGGATGGCTAATAGATCATTCATGATCGTTAATTGCCTTTCCGTCCACTGGAAGCGAGAAGGCCCCACATATTCATAAACGAAAAAGATTCCCTGTGATTTAAGAGAGCTGTTAACCTCCTCCAGAAGGTGCTTCAGGTTCTCTACATGATGCAGGGTCATTGATGAAAATACGACATCGTATTTTTCTCTTTCCAGGGTAGTCAAATTCAGGTCACCCTGACGGTAATTAACATTTTTCAGACCCAATTCGGCTGCCTTAGCCTTGGCAACAGCAAGCGCTTCTGCGGATATATCAATGGCATCATACTCGCGGCAGATACTTAGGGCGGCGGCATGTCTTTCCAGCCCTCCGTCACCACAACCCAGGATTAACCCCGTTTCTTTCTCTTCCTTGATAAAATCCCGGAAGCTATAGGTCAGCCAATCAATATCGGGATCATCCGAGATAATCTGATTTATGTGAAATCGCTGAAGGGTAGGGTGATCCAGCCAGTTATGGATCTTGCCTTTCTTTCTGGCTTTCTTGCCCCACCATTTTCCGGTTCTTTCTGCCCGCTGATAGTAACTGTCCATTTAACCCAAATTATGTGTGAACAACCAAATTACTTGTCCTGATCCCCGATGGGCATCGGGGTCGAAGGGCCTGACCCCATATTTCCGCTACTCATTTCCACACCGTCGATAAATCTCACCCCATTTGCCAGAGACATGAGCATCTATTCCGTTACTCCGAAGTGAAGACTCAATTTCTCTAAGACGGTTGCGCAATGTTGCCATATTCTTCTGACTACTCAACAGCGCCTTATGGGTTTCTGGAAAAACCGTTGGGTTGAATTCGAGTCGCCCAGAATCTGCCAAATGAAATCTGAATCTCAACTTATAGTCAAAAAGGGACACTTCTTTGTATTTTGCAGCATCGATACTGAGAACCTTCCTGAAGACGGTTTCGATTCTTTTTCGCTCTTCTCGTGAAATCTTTTCCTTAGATGATGGGATAGATTTTTCAGTTCCATCAATATCCATCCAATGGGGAATGAACTCTCCGTCACCGTTGACCCATTTGGCTTTCTTCTTAGAATTGGGAGTTGCATCCTTTGGATTCGGTAATACCTTTACCACCAGGGCTTCTGATACGATATTCACCTGCGGTATGTTGAAAGCCTTGGATGTCTCTTTGTCAATACGATAGGCGACCTTGAAGCTATAGGTCCCGGGAAAAGAAAATAGAGGCGTTTCGTCCAGTGCTGAGCCACTTCGGTAGACATAGAACTGCCACGTTAAAAGGTCAATGCTCGCATCACGCGAGGCACCTTGCGCTAGTTTGACTGGTACCACCGGTTTTATCCCTGCTAACCTAGGGAGGGTGCCGATGGTGAAGTTGTTACCGGAAGGATTTCCGGGTACGGTCTCCTCGAACGTGATGAATAGCCGGGACCACAAAGAGCGCTGAAACGGCAAGATCCGGACTGAGCTTTTGCTCGGATTGTGAATATTGACGTGCAACACGAGGGATTCAGATTCATAGATTCTGGTACGCGACAGCCATGCATTTAGTTGAAGTTCAGCCGATGAGTTGGTTGAGGCAAAAGAAACGCAAACGAACTGAAGCAAGAACAGCAACAGGGAACAAATCCTTTTCATGTAGTTTCTCCGACTGCCAACAATGATTATATAAAAATACGGACAGCACCCGTTTTATCTTCAATTCAAACTGCGACCTCATTTGCTCATTTGTCAATAATAAACAGACTGTTGCCCAAACAATTTTTAATAAGAAAACATTAAAATTATCGAAAAAAACCGGGCAAAATATGCTTAATACCTACATTTTACCGTCATTTTATACCGTTAAGAAGTCTTTTTTTCCGTCTTCAGGATTTGGGCAACAGCCTGTAAAGACTTGACCCCCACCCCCCTTCTTGCTATTTCTCATTTACCGATTTTCTTATATGCCTTACTACACTCTCGGGAAATGCCTTCCAGTGCAATCCAGGCATCATTCTTCGTTCCTTCTTGAAGGATATAGTTAAAATCCTGGCAGAGAGGGATAACCAATCGCTTGAGAATATGCTCCGGCGAAGGCTCACGCCTTTTTAAACTGTGCTCTAATAATGCACGGTAATGACCGATTGTCCTCTTCACAAAGTTTTTCATTGGGTAACCTCCGCTTCCCCTTTTTGTATCATTATTTCAAATTCTCCCTTCCTAATATTGCAGGAATAACCCAGAGAGTGTAATATCGTCAGGGCTATCTGCTTTTTTCTTTTGCCAGATAGGCCCTCACTTAAGGAAAAGCAGCCTTCACCACCGGTTATCAGGGTATGACGGTCGAATTCCACCATCAAGGATGGATCTCTTAATACCGGTGGATTCCTTTTGATAAATTCCAAAAATGCCCTTTTCTTACAGGAGAACTCTTTAGATTCGGAGTCCTTGAGGAAAGAAACAACAATCTCTACCGGATCCAGTGCATTCACCAGAGTTTTCAGAAAGACCTCGATCTTATCATCAGGAATTTCAAAGGCCAAACCGCTAGGAGTTGTCCCGATGTAAATCTCAGGTTCTTGATTAACCCAATCTCTTAAAACCTTCTCCACAGCTCCATCAACCAGGGAAGGGGAATATTCCCTGCGGGGATATACCCTCCTCCAGACTTGTGCTACTACTTCATCAGAAATTTTAACATTTCTGTTACCCATAACAACACCTCCAACTTGACAAGATCATAACCATTCTCCAAAGCTTGAGTTTTCGCTGACCACTCTCTTCATCCTCATCCATAATAGAATTTCGTAATCTTCCAGTCAACTAAGATCCCTCCAGTAAAATAGGACAAAATAGGAGACAGTGGGGCTGTTGAAAAAGTATGTTCCCTCCCCCTTGCCTGTCCTGAGCCCCTCGACCTCGCTCGGGATAAACTCCGTCGAAGGGATGGGGGATCCCGATGGACATCGGGACGATGTCCATCGGGGTGAAGTGGGGGTGAACAATTACAATCAAGAATCTATAATAAAATCCCCCTCACCTCAGCCTAATTCGCCGTAGTTTAGCCGCCGCTTTAGCTCCGGCTAAGACGGCTGGCTACGAAGGCTGAATTCCTCTCCCCGGTGGGGAGAGGAGGTTTTTTGAAAAAATTTCCTTGAAGAAGGGTTTTTCAACAGCCCCACAGTCACCTATTTCCTCCCACCTTGCCCTCTTTCCTCCTTCTCCCCGGTTATCTCAACCTCTTTTCGTCAGCTTGATTTATCTTATTCCATTCTGTCGGAATTATCAATCCGCCTACGCTGATAGCTACGGCGGACAGGCAAATTTTGGTGTCGGTGTCAGTGGTCAGAACCAAGATTGTAGATTTTAGATTGTAGATCCTAATCCCCCTCCCCTTTATCCCCTCCCACTCCTTCGAGACGCTTCGCTCCTCAGGACAGGCAGGGGAGGGGATTATTTTGTTCCCCCTCACCCCTTCGACAGGCCTGTCCTGAGCTTGTCGAAGGGCTCAGGGCAGTCAAGGGGCAGGAGATTGTTTTGGATGCCCCGCCCTGTGGGCGGGGTAATTCACTTGTACCTGTTTTCCGCCTAAGGCGGATCGTGTTCAATAAACCTGTTCCTGACAGGTTCAGGAATTGAACCCCTACATTTACGCATCATTTGGGCTTATCACCTACGGTAATCAGATAATATTCCCAATCAGAGTCCGGGGCCGAGTAGATTATACCCTGTTTGATCTTGTCAAAATGAGTATCTTGCTCTTTTTCTTCCAGCCCTGAATTCCCCAGTATCGCCCTAACCATTTGCAGATAATCATCCCAGTACCCCTCAGGGAAATGATAGTCGAATCTCTGCTCAACCATCTCCAGGTGGGAATTGTCCTCATCAATTGTGAACCCGGCCTCCTCCATTAGCTTACGCACCTCCGGAGCACTGTAACAGTGAACCCTTCCCCTTGATTTCTCGCCGGAAGTTGTGCTTAGACTTACTGAATTCAAAAACTCTTGAAAGCCCTTCTTGTGGAGCAGATTATAGAACTGGAAATATCCCTTTCCTCCTTTTTTTAAAACCCGATAACTCTCTCTGAGGTAATTAAAGGCGTCTTCCCGGTCCAGATGAACCAGAACGATCTGGAGAAAGACCCGGTCGAATCGGCCTTCGGGGAAGATACGGAGGTCATTGGTGGTGAGCTGCTGAAGATGGACATTGCTCAGGTCTTTTAGTTTTTCCCGGGCGAACTCTAACATCCGGGAGGAAACATCAACCCCGTAGAACTCCCGGCAGTGAGGGGCAATATGCTGTGCCAGTCTCCCTACCCCTACTCCTACCTCCAGAACTGAATGATCGGCAGTAATCCCCAGGCTCTCGATTATCACCCGGGCAGTGGGCTCTCCGTGGAGTTCCAGGCTTTCCTCGGTAGCCGGCAGGCCAAAGGGTAATCCCGCTACCCCGTAGCATGCTCCTTCCCGGGTAGCGGCCATATTGTCCCAGAACTCCTGATAGCTTCCCCCCGGTTCGGAAGGAAACCTCGGTTTTAAACTCTGGCTAATCTCATCAAGCCTCTCAATTTGGGGCTTCTGCTTTTCTTGAATCTCCTGACGAAGTGAGTCAAACTCCTCCTTCAGGCCTACCCGGAGGGCCTTCTCAATCAATTGTTTTAGCTTTGAGCGAATACCCATAAAAAACCTGTTGTTTAAGCTATGCTATGTCCAAATGTCAACTGACAAATTCTAAATCATAAATACTAAATCCTAAACAAATCCTAAATTCCAATATCAAATGTTTAAAACAATGTTTTGATCCGCCTTAGGCGGATTAGGATTTGGTGCTTAGTGCTTCGGATTTATTGATTTATAGATAGATTCCAACTCGGCAGCATTCTCTTCGATACTTTTAACCGGGGGGATGCCTTTTTTCAGTTCAGCTATCTGCTCCGGTTTATCTATGATAGATTTAATTTTATCCCTCAGGTCTTCAGGGTCTCCCACCTTAAACAAATAGCCGTTTACTCCATCCTGAACCAGCTCGGCCATCCCTCCGATATTGGAGGCGATTACTGGTACTCCGGCCATAAAGGCCTCGTGGATGGTCAGGGGAGAGTTCTCCCACCAGATCGAGGGGACTATAATAATATCTACTTCAGAGAGTATCTTCGCAATATCTTCATTGGCGAAACCACCCAAGAGCTTTATCCGGGGGTTCTTAACCAGCTTTTCGATCCGGGAGAAATATTTGGGATTAACTTCAGGAGAGCCATAGATCCGAAGCTCGGCCAGCTCATCATTTAATTTGTTAAAGGCCTCGATGAGCAGATGAACTCCTTTATTCTCAGTAATCGTTCCGATAAAGCCGAACCGGAGGTTACCTGATTTCTGCGGCGTAAAATTCTTAAAAGGTAATTGATTGAATCCGTAATCTGAATAAATGATCTTTTCCTCGTCGATCCCTGCTGCCAAAAACTTCTCCCGCAAAAATCGGGAGGGGGCGATCACCAAATTGGCCATATTTAACAATTTCAGAAGATACTGCAGGCGATAATAGGTGAGGGACCCGGTTGCCTCAGGATAGGAGGATTTTAAAAGGGACTTTAGCGTAAAAAATCCTTTCAGCAATATATTAGGTATACCCTTCTTGGCCCAGTGAAGTAGCTTCTGGATCATCTCTCTTGATGGCTCCGGGAGGAAGGCAAAGAAGTCGCTGACATAGTAGATGAAGGGAACCGCGCTGCCGCAGGTAAGGCAGTTTATTCCCCCCGCCGGCCCCGAACAGAGCTCCAGATTTGGCTTAAGCATCTGGATCTGGGGGCAAATAAACCAGTAGTCCGCCAGGGTGAGTACCGAGGGGATTCCTCTCCTTTTAGCTACGGATATCAGGGAGGCGGAAAGACGAAAGAGGTGCTGGAAGTGAATAATATCTGGCTGTATCCTGTCCAGGTATTGCTCGAATCTTTCTTCGATGGCATCGTTCTTAAAGGTCTCAATAAAGCCCTGGGGCCGATCGTAGGAGATTCGGCATACCGGGAGGCCGGAGATGTCATCTTCCTTCATCTGATATCTTTCGGCAGCCGGACCGTCTTCACTGCAAAAGATAAAAACCTGGTGCCTCTTGGCTAATTCCTTGGCTAAGTTATAGGTATAGATCTCGGTGCCGGCTCGATGCCGGGGCAGGAAGTAGTGGACAACCTGAAGGATCTTCAAGATAGATTTATCCTTTCTTCTTAAGAAATTTTTGATATATCTTATAGGGTAGGGTGGCCTTCACTTTAGCCATAAACTCCTCAAGCACCCGGATATGAGCATAAAGGTTCTTGATCTCCTCCTCCTTTTCTTTGAGGAGGTGGTCTTTATGCTCGATTGTCTGATCCTTCTTCTTGAGGAGTTCCAGGTTTATAAGTTCCAACAGGAGTTGGGCCGGGGAAAAGTCAGGCCCAGTTTGCCCCGGCTCCGGAGATACCAACGACTTTAATGCCTCTACCTTTGCTTGGGGCAACTCTTTCTTAGATGCGATTAGGACCTCACGGTAGCAGGGCTCACAGTTGTCATACTTATAATAGTTCTGATTGTAATAATGATTCACTAATTTGGCTACCGGGCCCAATTCGGCTTCGCTTTCCAGATAGAACGAGAGGATCATCATCATTAACCAGCGGGAGAGATTGCCGTTGGGGAGGACCAGAACCTCGGCCCCGAGTCCCTTTAAGATCACGATTGCCTCCTCCCGTCTGGACAGCCCGTACTTCTGATGTTCATCTAAAGGGGGATGGGTGTATCCCAGCTTATGGCTAATGAATTTGGTAACTATCTGCTCGGCCTGAACCCGGGGTGGCGAATCAAAAGGTGCGGCCAGAAGGAGATGGTGTTGGCAGACACTCCAGAGTTCCCGGATGAACTTTTCTCTTTTCTCGGGCGGTATGTGCTCCAGGACATCTAAGCTGACAGACATTTCAAATTCACCTTCGCCGAAAGGTAGGTTGAGGGCATCGGCTTGGTGGTAATTTGGTAGGTCACTCTCTTTTTGATCAACGATCGTAATCTTATCTTCAGGTAAGAAGCTTAGGATATTTCCCGGATACCCGCCCACCTCAAGAATTTTTAAGGGTTTATCATTTTCCCGCAGCAGATCAATAGCCTCCTGAAGGATCTTGTATCTCTGGTACTGATCAAAGGGAAGCTCAAAAATATCCATTTCATTTCTCCCCGAGAAAATCACCAATTACCGGATAGTTCATCCTGCCTCAGATTTTTTGGACCAAATGGGGTATAGACCAGATTGCCCAGCAGTAACTGTTTTTATCCTTTTCGGTAGAGGTTATAAAATTAAGCTTAACCTTCTTTTCCCCGAGATTGGACAGGTCAAGCTCAAAATCGTGCCATTTTCGATCTTCAGGGTTATTCTTCGGGTCGATAAACTTTGAGAAGATTGGCTTATCTTTTAACAGACTGCCTACGGTGATGGTAAATAGGGTTCCTTCCCCCTTATCCGGTGACCAGACCAGAGGAGATAAAGCTATCCCAAATCTAAGTAATGAGTCGGATTTCAATCTTACTTTATATTGCAATCTGGTAGGAGGATGGGCGAATATACAGAGCCTCTCATCCCCCAGGATTCTGGTCAGGTCCAGTTTCACATAAGCACTATCCTCACTGTTCACTCTTGCAAGTTTAAAGTTTGAAATAAAGTCATAATACCCTATTTTGGCCTTTCGAGCCTGGATCTGAAAGGCGATCTGACGGAAATCATTGAAGTATCTCTGGATCTCTTCCCGGGTCATGGTAGGGAGGTTTATTACCGAGCTATCTTCAAAGTAGGAAGTTAACTCCTCACCGGTCAGGTAGCCTTCCCTTTCACAAAGCTTATGCAGTTCTGTGCCCGGATAAGGGAAAAAGATCGAGATTTGAATATGATTGGGAGAAATTTTCAAATTCAGATCTATAGTTTCCTGAGCAGTTTCCTTAGTTTCCCCGGGAACCCCTATTTGATTGAAATTCCAGGTCTTCAGCCCAATCTCATCAGCCATCTGGAAGACCCTGATAATATCTTCGTTCTTCATCTTCCGGTTCATTACCTCTCTTCGAATCTCCTCGTTGCCTGATTCAACCCCGATCAAAACTGTAGAGCACCCGGTATCTTTAAGAAGCTTGAGGATCTCTCTATTTACTGTTTCCACCCGAATATATACCTTAAATGGTATGGTAAATTTATTCTGGTATAATTGGCAAAACTCTCTCAACCAGCGGTAATTGAGGGTAAAGATTTCATCCTCAAAGAAAAAGGAATCCACTCGGAATCTATCACGAAGCGTGGTGAGCTCCTCGATTACATTTTGGGGACTGCGCATCCTGACGGGATTGCCTTTCCCTGAGTAAAGCCGATTGACTGCCGGGCTGCAGCAGTAGGAGCAGTTGAAAGGGCAGCCTCTGCTGGCCATTAACATGTGCTCATAAGCATTTCCCTCAAGCAGACGATCATGCTCATAGATGTCGCGGTCAGAAAAGGGCAGGCAGTCTAAGTCTGGTATCAGCGGTCGGAGGGGATTTTTAATTATCTCTTCCCCCGGACCTTTTATCCAGAGATTTTGAATCCGGGAAGTATCCTTCCCTTGTTCCATCCTATCTGCTAATTCTAAAAGAGCATATTCCCCCTCCCCTCGACATACCATATCAACCCCAGGCTCAGAGATTACCTCTTCCGGGGCCAGGGTTGGATGGATCCCTCCACAAATTATGGGCAGTTTAAAGCTTTCCTTGAGCCACCGGGAGAACTCCCGGGTAAATCGCCACTGATGGGTCCCAGTAGAAAAGCCGATAAGATCGGGCCTTAGTTCCTCGACCCGGCGGGTGAGCTCTTCTTTTGATATCTCCTGGCTCAAATAAAGGAGCGAGGTTGAATGGCCGCCCTGTTTGAGCACACTGGAGATGGAACTGATTCCGTGTTGAATGTGAAGATACTGGTTAGTGGAGATATCGGTATATATTAATAGTACTCTCATTTTAACTCCTCCCTGAGTGGAGAGCCACTTACTGAGTATAGGCCGATACAGTCCCCGCATTCCTCGGGAGTTTCTCCGGCCCTTATTCTCTCGCGCAGTCTGACATACCTCTTTTTTTTCCAGATTCTCTCCAGGGATTCTTCATTTACATTCCCGAAGGTCAAAACCCCGCTATCGATTCCCTCTCCATCTTTTCCCAATCTTATCACCGGATACTTCAGGGCGCAGCAAGGAGAGATATCACCGTTCCAGGCAATAAAAGGGTAATCCAGAGGTGTGGCCCGGCAGTCATTTATCCTCTCGGCGATAAAGTTTCCGTGAAGGACCAGCCCGATTCCGTTCTTTTCCGCCATTTTTTTTGCTTCCGCGATATATTTATCTCTTTTTTCCTGATCAACTCTGACCCGATAGTAGCCCTCGTAAACAACCTGATTCAGGCCTTCCGGAGAGAACACCCCGTTCAGATTCTTAAATGCCACCTCCTCAACCTTTAGCCCTGCCATTAGCTCAACAAACCTGGGGATCTCTTCCATATTATCCTTCATCAGCAAAAAGGAGGCAGATATATAGGGTTTCTTACTTCCTGAACGGTTCCGCTTAGCTATCAGCTCCTGGACGCCACTGATTACCTGAGAAAAATCAGAGCCAGTCTTCAGCTTTTCGTGAGTCTCTTTTGTGGCTGAATCGATCGAGATAGAGATAGCATCAATTTCAGAGTCAATTATCTTTTTGATATTCTCTATATTAAAAAGGGTTCCATTCGTTGTCAGAGTTACGCTGGGGCATCCGGCCTCTTTGGCCCGGGTGACCATTTCAAAAAGGTTTGGATTAAGGAAGGATTCACCCCATCCGGTTAAGTCCACATTGACCGCCTGCCCAAAATACGGAAGCAGCTTCCGAAAGGTTTCCATTGACATATTGCCCCGAGCTGCCTGGCGTGAATAAAATTGGGTTGGGCATATCCGGCACTTTAGATTGCATAGAGCCGAGGCTTCAATGTTTAGTCCGGCGAAGAATTGAATGTTGGCCTTTTTAAATTTTCTGATAAAATTTTTTATTTGGCTTTTCATTAATTACTATGACGGCAATTTCTCTATGGATAATATCTGCGATAAAAATCGTCGAACTACAGATCGAACTTTGAACAAATAAATATCAATTTCCGTGATTGTTGTGGCGTGCTTGCCCTTGATAATTGAATAAAGCTGGTAATCGGTCATATTATTTTCGGTAAATGTATTTGGCTTTCGCGCTTTGATGAATACACCGGGCTCTGAAGGATCTTTCTCTATCACTTCAATAATCAAATCCGAAAATAATACTCGCATATCCGATATTTCGTATCTCCAGAAATCGAAAGGATAATCATGATAACAAAAACCTTTAGATCTTGTGGTAATAAGCAGCACACCATTAGGTTTCAGGATGTGTTTAAAATTACTAATCACTTTTCGCCAATCTCTTACATGCTCTAATAGTTCAGTAGAAATTAGCAAATCAAATATGCCATAGCCAAAACGATCAAGGATGTCGTGAGCATCACAGATTTGGTCAACACCGGGACCTTTTTGAAGATCAACCCCAATGTAACTGCTGGGGCGAAATGCCTCGGCAATGGGTCTCAAAGAACCGTTAAGGTCAAAAGATCCAACCTCGATAACAGATTTTCCCCTAACATCTTCTTCTTTAAGGTTTGCTTGTCCGAATTCAATGCAGGCTTTATTACACATTGGGGATCCTGAACTTTTTCTTATCTCCGAATTGTTGTTATTATGACTTTAATAGTGTGTGGTATTTCTCATTTTCGTAAATATACCCACACTCCTGACAGAGGCATCCATTAGGTTTGCCTGAATGAGCTATCCTTAGTGTTTTTGCTCGAAATTTACTATACTCTTCTGAATGCCAGAGCTCCTTAAAAGATTGATTGTTTAGGTCACCAAGTGCCTGCAGGCAGTTACAGCAGGGATAAACCTTTCCATCGGAATAGACCAGGGTAAAGGTATATCCACTGTAACAGGAGATTTCTTGGTAGAGCCTCTCCGAGCTAACGCACCCTCTCTCGTCCCAACGGCTGCTCAGGCCAATAAAGATCTCTTTTTCCCGGGCAATCCTCTTCATTCTGTCCAGCTCTTCTTTAAACGCTTGGAACTCCCCCGGGCTTAAAGAAAGAGCCTCGTTGGTTTTATGCTCCCCAAACTGAAATAGAACTAAGGGAAGGAAAGTCAGACTACTCACTCCGAGCTTCAATGCTAAATTTACCAGTTCTTCGACCTCATTATAGTTGTGCCGGGTGAGCACTGAGGTAAGCCCCAGATAGGGCCTGCCGTTACGAGAGCGAATCTCGGTTAGCATATTTAGCCCGCTAATTATCTTATCGAGGGTAGTTTCGTCTCCCATTCCTAATTTTCGGAGGCTCTCAGCAGTTGCCCCATTGATGCTTACCGAGAATCGATCTACCCCGGCGGCGGTAAGATCTTTAACCTCCTTACTAAGGGCTATCCCATTGGTTACTACGACAACCTCACAGCAAGGCATCTTCTGTTTGAGGTAAGTGATCATACTTGCCAGTTCAGGATGGAGAAGGGGCTCCCCCCCGGTGAATTGAACCCTTTTAGTTCCCCCCATTTCTTCCAGGCTATCGATCAACTGATAAAATAACCCCGGATCAAGCTTGCTCCTTTTCACGAAGAAGACCGGAGCATGCTTCTTTTTAATCTCCGGAGGCACTGCGAATAGCGGACAAAATGCACATTTAGCATTGCAATAATCTACGGGGAGTATCTGCACATCTACCGGTCCCCGGGAAGGTATCTCTTCCGTAATCCCTGCTTTTAACTCCTGTATTGTCTCCGGAGAAAACATCAAATGATCCTTTTCTTCAATTATGTACTTTCCCAAGGGGAAGGCTCAACGAAGCAAGATACCAAATTAATTAAATCCCAATGTCAAATGAATAAATGTCAAAAGACTTTCCTTCATTTATTTTGTCATTTGGACTTTGGATTTCATTTGAACTTTGAGCTTTGGCATTTGACATTAGATATTCTTCCATCAGGCTTAAGAAAGGTACTAAAGAGCCCCTACCTAATTGTAGTTTACTAAATAATCAGTTGAGTAACCTAAGTATGCCGTAGGGGGACCCTGGTCACCCGCTGATGGATCCAGCTCATCAGTTTTAGCCTCAGTCTTTCCTTCCAACTATGCCGGGGAACCGTAATCCTCGGCCTCCCCCAGCCGGCCCAGCCATAATCGGTATTCTCTGATCTGGTAATAAAACTTATCGCCACCCTTTTCTTAGCATATTGGCCTAAATCGATCTCCACATCATGCCACTTTCTGTCCTCCGGTCTGTTCTTGGGATCGATAAACCGGGAGAAGATCTTTTCTCCCTTCCCGGAGGTACTCAACCTGAGCTCGAATTCTATCCCTACCCCCTTCTCCGGTGACCAGATCTCAGGATTCAGGGCAAGAGAAAACTTCAAGCTCGCCTCCTCCGGGATCTTCATTTTGTAAGTAACCTCGGTATTGGGATTTTCAAAGAGCACATTCTCTTTTTTTCCGCCGATGGTAAAAGAGGTAATTAGAACCCTTTCCCGGTCGCTCCGCCTTATCCTGGCTGATCGGAGCCTGTTGATAAAGTCAAAGTATATCCCTTCAGCTTTGTCTCCCTGAGCGGCTGCCAGAGCTCCCAGGATCTGTGAGCATACCAGGAAAGGATTGAGCCACCAGCATCTTAGCTTTTTTAGCAACGGAGAATCGCTTTCGTTTATTGCCCGGTGGTTTTCCTTTAGATTGGCTTTGGCTGCCTGAGCTATCTCCTCCTTATTTTGAAAATAAATGTATCCAAACCACATTCGGGAGATCAGTTGATCTACGTAATGCCGTTTGAAGGCATAGGATAGGGT
>SDBT01004350.1_pt1 | contig 24109 bp, 15 predicted proteins | sample 2277101 | NCBI WGS metagenome assembly SDBT01 (sample SAMN10404973, study PRJNA504765) | marine sediment metagenome | isolation source: marine sediment core GS10_PC15, 103 cmbsf | place: Arctic Ocean: Southern Knipovich Ridge | collected 2010 | reverse complement strand
CTCAATAGGATCCTGCTCATAATAGATAGCCTTTTGTTCTTTCGGTAATATTCAGTCGATCAGAAATATCTGTTCAGTATTTCCATGACCTGAACCGGATTTTCCGCGGTTTCCACATATCGGGTACTGTCCGGGTCGATACCTGCAATAAGTTCGAGAAGCGTCTTCCAGAACCTGCCGACTATTATAATCGGTTTATCGGTGCCGGCAAAGCGTTTATTCTTCAATTCCCAGACGTGGGCAAGTTCGAGCAATGTTCCGGTTCCGCCGGGAAGCACGATATATGCGTCCCCAAGTTCGATAAGCCTGCTCAGTCTTTCCTCGAGCGAATCGGTAACGATCCGGCTGGTTACATATTCGTTTGCGGTGCTTCGCCTGAAAGCCGAGCAGGTTACCCCGATGACCTCGCCGCCTGCCTGGTTTGCCCCTTTTGCGGCGGCCAGCATCGTCCCGCCGTATCCTCCGTTGGCGATGGCCAAACCCTTCCGGGCTAATGCTGTTCCGATCTGCTCGGCGATCTCGAAGACTTCATCACCCGGGCCGGCCTTGCTGGTGCCGAAGATCGTAACGGTCTTTTTGCTGTCAGCCATCAGTTCTTTGTCCCGGTGCGTGTATAATTCAAAAGCCCTGCCGAAAGCAGTATTTTCCTGTCCCTCGGTGAAAGATCGAGTTTTCCGGTAAATTCAAACCCGGCGGTTTTGTCGGTGATAACAACCTCGTCGCTGCTTTGGATCGATTCGAGCAGATCATCGATCTGCAGTTCATCGGCATCGCCGATCCGGTCATAGTCATTCGGGTCAGCGAATTCTATCGGAACGATCGCAAAGTTTATCAGGTTTGCCTTATGGATCCGTTCGATGCTCTTTGCGATAACTGCCCGGACGCCGAGATACATCGGGCAAAGTGCCGCGTGTTCTCTGCTTGAGCCCTGGCCGTAGCTTAAACCGGCGATTACGACTCCGCCGATACCATCAGTTTTTAATTGCAGGGCCCGCTGGGCGAATGTCGGTTTGTCTTCTTCATTGAAACAGTTGAAGACTACTTTTGCGTATTCGGGCACATTTGACCTGTATTTCAAAAAGCCGCCTGCCGGCATTATATGATCGGTTGTTATTTTGTCGCCGCATTTGAGCAGCACACGCGCACCGAGATTTTCCGGCAGGAGTTTTGGCGATTCAGGAACGACGATGGTAGAAGCCCTTAACACTTTTGCCTTTCCTGCATCCTCCGGGCTTAAAGGCTGTACGATCATACTGTCGTCGATAAGGAATTTCTTCGGCAGCTCAATGGTAGGGTATTTAATTCCCATGATCCCGGTTAGTTCCCGCGGATCGGTTATCTCACCCATTATCGCCGAAGCCACCGCCGTTTCCGGACTGATCAGGTAAGCCTGGTCACCCTTTGTACCGGTTCGCCCGGTGAAATTGCGATTAAATGTTCTCAGGGTAACTGCGTTGTCAGCTGGTGAAACCCCCTGGCCGATACAAGGCCCGCAGCCGGACTCAAGGAGCCTTGCCCCTGCAGATATTATGTCCGCCAGAGCACCGTTTTTAGCCAGCATATTCAGTACCTGCCTGCTGCCCGGGGCGATCGCGAACTCGACCATCGGGTCGATCTTTCTGCCTTTAAGAACGGCAGCTGCCATCATCAGGTCGCTATAGCTGGAGTTTGTACAGCTGCCTACGATGACCTGGGCGACTTTTAAGCCGGCGATATCCCGGACTTTGCTGATATTATCCGGTGAGGACGGACATGCCGCCATCGGTTCGAGGTCCGAAAGATCGATCTCGATGATGCGGTCATATTCGGCGCCGATGTCGGCATTTAAAGGCTTGAAATCGCCGCCGCGCTGCTGTGCAGTCAGAAATTCCTTTGTTCTTTTGTCGCTCGGGAACAGACTTGTGGTTACGCCAAGCTCGGCTCCCATATTGGTTATCGTTGCCCGCTGGGGAACTGACAGATTCGCAACGCCGTCGCCGAAATATTCGACCACACAGCCGACATTACCTTTGGTACTGACAATGCTGAGCAGTTTCAGTATTACGTCCTTGCTTGCGACCCACTTATTGAGTTTTCCTGAGAGCTTTACTCCGATGACTTTCGGGCAGGTAAGGTAAAATGCCCCGCCGCCCATGGCAACGGCTACATCCAGTCCGCCTGCTCCGACCGCTAACATGCCGCCGCCGCCGCCGGTAGGTGTGTGCGAATCGCTGCCTAACAGCGTTGCGCCGGGTTTGCCGAACCGCTCAAGGTGTACCTGGTGACAAATGCCGTTGCCCGGCCGGGAATGACAAACCCCCGCCTTGGCGGCTACGGTCTGCAGATACAGGTGGTCGTTGTGGTTTTCAGGTCCGAACTGGCTCATGTTATGGTCGATATAGCTCACGGAAAGGCCGGTTTTGACGCGTCCTGTGCCCATCGATTCGAACAGCAAAAAAGCCGTTGTACCCGTAGCGTCCTGTGTAAGCGTCTGGTCGATGCGGATTCCAATGGGACCCCCGGCAGAAAGTTCACCTTCGACTAAATGCTCCTGAAGTATCTTGTATGTTAGTGTCATCGCCATTATTTTGCTCCAAAAAGTTATAAATCAGGCCAAAAAGCCTACCAGAAACTTAGCCCGAATACAATTTCTATTTCAACCAAAAGTTGACTTTACTACTCTTAATCTATATACTCAATTACATCTGAGGGCTATCTGAATTGTGGGTTAACTTTTTTGTAGGGTTTGTATATCATTCGTTATTAGCATTTGGTTAATTTGGTGGAATGTGAGAAATTCCAGGCAATACGAATTCTTATCGGTTAGGCGGTTATGAAGGTTTTATTTGTCTATTATGATGCCATGGAAGGTGCCGGGGGAAAATATTACGAAGGTATAGCCTCTATCTCTGCCGTTTTGAAACAGAACGGCCATCTCACAAAGTTGTTTCATATAACTGAGCCACTGACACCCGCTCAATTTACTGATATTTATGAAGCTGAGTATGCTGACTTTGATATAACGGCTCTTTCTTCAACTACTAATTCATTCAATCATATTTCAGGTTATGCGAAAAGTATTAAGAACAAGTTTAATGATGTTATAACTGTTTGTGGCGGCATTCATCCAACTTTATGTTCCGAAGAAGTGATTCAGGAAGGAGGCATTGACATTGTGTGTATCGGTGAAGGCGAGTATCCGATGCTTGATTTATGTACCCGTTTGGAAAATGAGAACGATATAACGTCAATACAAAACTTCTGGGTCAAAAAAGACGGTCAGGTTTTTAGAAATCCCGTTCGCCCTTTGATCGAAGATCTGGATTCTTTGCCTATGCCTGATCGTGATCTCTTTGATTTTGAAAACTCTATGGACAAGGCGATGGGAAGAATATCATTTATGGGCTCTCGTGGCTGTCCATTTAATTGTACTTATTGTTGTAATCATGCGCTTAAGAAGATAATATGCCACAAGTCTTCGGCCTATGTCAGGTTCAAATCTGTAAACAGGTTGATGTCAGAGATAAAATTTTGTCTGAATAAGTACGGGACACCGAAAAAAATACACTTTCTTGATGACATTTTGACGTTGAAGCCAAGTTGGTTTAACGAATTTAGTTCGAAATACAAACAAGAAATTTCGCTTCCTTATGTGTGCAACAGCAGGTTTGACATTCTTAACGAAGAGAAAATTAAATCCCTGAAAGCATCAGGTTGTATTCAACTTGGGTTAGGGTTAGAAAGCGGCGATGAGTTTATCAGAGTTGAAGTCATGAACAGAAAGCAGGAGCAGTCTGACATAATCAATACGGGCAGGGCCTGCCATGAGAATAATATAGACATTCATATCTTTACTATAATCGGGGTTCCGTTTGAAAATCTCAGACGTGCTTTGAATACAGTAAAGACGGCTGTTGCATTAAGACCTGAATCTGTCCAGACCTCGATTTTTTATCCTTATGAGAACACAAAATTATATGATATTTGTAAAGAAAATGGTTTTTTGACCGAAAAGAAGTTAGATAGCTATTTTCAGGCAGAAACTGTTTTGAATCTGCCAAATTTCCCTGAATATGAAATTGTGTTTGCTTATAAAAATTTCAATAATTTTGTCAAAGGCTATCTTTTTGCACAAAAGCTTTGTGTTCCATTTAATTATGTGCTGACAAAGGTTCTCGATTTGCTATGGCTTCATCCTCGGATTTTTGGTTTAGTGGAACCAATATACCAGGTGTTTAAAAGGATCTATAAAAAGATGATGAAGTAAGTTGATCAGGGATATGATAGAGCAGGCTTATGCAGGAAAATTTTACAAATTCATATGAAGAAGTCTCAGAAACCTAACTTAAAGACAATTTCTATTTTAATCTAAATCTTGACTCTTAGACTATAAAATCCTATACTGCATGATTAATCGATTATTTCAAAGTGAGCTATTTATTGGTAAAGTAATCAAATATTGCATAGGAAATACTTATGCCGGGAATTAATTTTTTGTGTAGTCTAAATGGGGGCTTAGAACAAAAAGCCCGATATTTACATTCATTGAAGATAATATCACGTTCCAATGAATACAAAAGTGAAATTTTACGTGAGGCCAAAACGTATATCTTAAGCTGTACGAAATACGAACAATATCCTATTAGTTTTTTTGAAAACGATGAGTTTTATTTATGTTTTGAAGGCAAAATATACAATAAAGACAAAAGTATATTAGAAAACGAACTGTATCAACTTGCCCGGACTTTCTTTAATGACAAAGAAGATGCCAAGCAGACCCTTGCGAAGTGGCTGTTAGAGGCAGATGGGGAATTTGTCATATTTATCCTGCATAAACCGTCAAACCGGATAGCGGTTGTCAACGATATTTTTTCCCGGCTTCCACTGTATTACTTTGAAGGAGACGACAAAATCATTTTGTCCAGGGATATACGCTTTATAGCCAAACAGATTGATAATAAAGAATTTGACCGGATGGCCTTTGCTCAATTTCTGTTAGTTGTTTACCCCTTTGGTAAGCGAACCTTCCTGAAAGATGTCATTCGTATAGAACCAGCCACTCTTATAAGAATAGATATCAATAAGTCTTTGGGAAATGTGGAAGTTGTTTATAGGCACAATTTTGATGTAAAAGAACACAAGAATAAATCTGTTAAAGAAAATGCACGAAAACTTGCATCATTATTTGCCGAGGCTTGTAAATTGCGATCAGATCCGACTTCTCAGAATGTTCTTTCTTTAAGTGGCGGACTTGATTCCAGGGCTGTGGGATGTGGCTTGAAATATAAAAATAGTCCTTTTGTGACTACAACCTGGCTTGATGCCGGAAAAGTAGCACAGTTGGATATGAAAATTGCCGAACAAGTATCAAAAGCATTTGGTGTTGAATGGGCACCATTTAAACTAAGTCGTTCATCTGGCAGAGATGTACTAAGATTACTAAGAATCAAGAATGGTCAACCTTTTCTGGGCTTACCTCATGTGATACAGCACTATGAGAAAATAATAGAAAAATATGGCCCCAACATTAACTTCTTTTCAGGTAATGGAGGTGACAGGGTTGGACATGATAACAGGCCAAGCGAAAGACCGCAAAGTCTTGAAGATGTGGTAAGCTATTTAATTAGGAAAGGTCGTTATAGATCTCCTGAGGGGGCTCTTTCTATCGAGGATATTGCTGCCTTAACTCAGATACCCAATAGCGAGATAATTGGCGAATTATGCCGTCACTTTGCAACTTATCCAGAAAAGGATTTGTCACAAAAATATGTCCATTACCAGGTTTGTGAACAATGCATGAAATACCATATGGAGGGCGATGATAGAAATAGAAGTTTTTTCTGGAGCACAAGTCCGTTTTGGTCGGTCCATTTTTTTATGTATCTGATGAACTGTCCTGACAGCCAAAAGAGAAACAGGCATTTATATACAAAATTTATGTCAATACTAAACAGGCCCGTCAGCGAGATTGATTTTGCAGTAAACCGGGCAACCGACCCTAGGATTCTCTCGAGAGATAAAAGTACGATCTGGCAGCTGATGTACACCATTTACAAATGGCCTAATCCGTTAAGGTTTGTATACAAACAAATTAAAAAGCTTATTATCAAACCTAAAAAACGTGAGTATACATTCACTCATAGTCCGGCTTTTATTCGTTGCCTGAATAAGCAGATAGCCAATTGTGGCACTATTAGCGAATACTTATCATCTGAAGTGGTGGAGAATATTATCAGGAACCAAGAGAAATATAATCCTACCGCAATGGCTTGTATTTTTACGATAAGTTCTGTTATTGAAGATTTTACTTGTGATAGAAGTACAATAGAGGATTATCTTGAATGTGACTTGGATTGTTATGTCTAATATTATTATCGAACAGCAAACCGCTTACGAATAATCGTCGAATTTATATGCAAAATTACGAGATAAATCCACCTGAATTTTCAAAACCAAATCATACCATCTTTAATCGTGCGATCAAAGGTGGTTTCTGGGTAATTGCAACAAAAATTACACAGCAATTACTTGTTATGCTTCGGCTGATAGTCATGGCCCGCCTTCTTGCCCCGGAAGATTTTGGTTTGATGGGCATTGTTCTTCTGGCCTTAGCAACCATAAACAAATTCACACAAACAGGTTTTACTGAGGCCTTGATACAAAAGAAAGTTGACACCGTAAACTATCTAAATACAGCATGGACGCTTGGAATTATTCGAGGATTGGTTTTATTTATTGTGTTGTATCTATCCGCGCCTTTTATCGGCATTTTCTTTAATCAGACAAACGTTGTCGGTATCTTGCGAGTCGCTTCGATCTCATTTATCCTGGAACCTCTTTCTAATATTGGAATGGTTTATTTTGCGAAAGAATTGGAGTTTAATAAACAGTTTATTCAAAACATGATTGGAACAGTTGCCGGGACAATAGTAGCTGTGACAATAGCTTTTATTTACCGAAATGTCTGGGCGCTTGTATTAGGCAGGCTTGCCGGAAGTATTACGAGGTGTATAACAAGTTATTTCCTGCACCCTTACAAACCAAGAATAAGCTTTGACAACGCAAAAGCAAAAGAGCTCTGGAGTTACGGCAAACATATCTTCAGCATTTCGATATTACATCTCTTAGGATTATATGGTGATGATGCATTTTTAGGCAAAGTCTTAGGCGCTACTTCACTAGGTTTTTATCAACTTGCATATCGAATTGGAAACATGGTTGCGACAGAATTCGGCAATCTGATTCAAAGTGTAGCTTTCCCGGCCTATTCAAAACTCCAGGATAATATCGACAAATTAAGAGGGGGCTATTTTAGAACAATCAAACTGACAAGCCTTATTGTTTATCCAATATCAGGCGGTATTATAGTATTGGCACCAGAATTCACCGAAATAGTATTGGGGGCAAAATGGCTGCCGATGGTTCCATCGTTGCAGATACTTTGCCTGCTTGGATTGCTAAAATGTATGCAGCGATACCCGGTTTTCAAAGCTGTGGGCAGGCCTGATATTGAGACCAAATTATCAATTTTGGGACTCATCACAATGGTGATAACTATTTATCCGTTGACGATAAAATACGGAATCGCCGGAACATCGCTTAGTGTCTTGATAGCGGCTCTTGGAGTTCAGCCAATGGGATTTTATGAATTGCAGAAGCTTATTGACGCCAAAGCCAAAGATGTTCTCAAACTGCTTTCTTTTCCTGTTACAGCTACACTAATTATGATGCTTTGTGTTTTTGTAACTAAAAGTATAATCGGGGATGTTGGATTAATATCGCTGCTTCTCCTTATATGCCTGGGTGCGATCAGCTATGCGATTTGTATTTTTGTAATGAGCAAGATCAGCAAAGAATATGATGCTATAGCTCTTATTCATGATATAATAAAAGAAATAAGAAGATTTTAACGATTTAGGTAGCCCAATCAAGGCATGAACGGCGTTGTCGGTTCTTGCCGGAGTTACAACCTTGAAAGGAATTTTAAAATACGCTATAATGTTGTAACATGATGAGACTGAATACTAAAACTTTGCTGATAGGAGGAATTTGTTCATTAGCCTTTGTGGTGTTGATGAGTTTCTACTACGATTATGTCATAGATGATGCTTTCATTGGTTACCGGTATTCCAGGCATTTGGCCCAGGGTCACGGCATAGTCTGGAATATAGGAGAAGATCCCGTCGAAGGATATACGAACTTTTTGTGGGTGGTTCTCAATGCAGCAGCGATATTTTGTAAGGTAAATCCAGTAGTTTTCTCAAAGATTTTGTCATCTGTTGCAGCTTTGGCGATCATCTGGATACTATCGATAGCCGGCAGACAGATGCATTGGAGCTTCGCACTAATCTTTGTAGGGGCAATAGGCTTCAGCTCCCATTTTGCATTCTTAACGATGCAGGGGCTTGAAACGGCCTTTACAAGCATGCTTATGTTGCTGACAGCTCTTTTGACTTTAAAGATAATTACACATCCGGCAAAAAAGTTTATTTTCCTTTGGTTTTTAACAGCTTTCTTGAGCGCTCTTTCCAGGCCTGACACTGTACCTTTTAGCGCAGGGCTGTTTATTGGTATACTGGGATTGCTTATTTATGAAAAAAAGATGATTGCATTAAAAGAATTTTTACTGTTCAGCATCATCTTTGTAGTTATAGGCTCGTTGTATATGGCTTGGCGGATCAGTTATTTTGGGTATGTTTTTCCAAATACATTTTATCTCAAGATGGGAACAGGGACAGGAATTATAAAATCAGCAGGCAAGAATTATGTCGAAGATTTTCTAAGAAAGATGTTGTTTCCATATTTGATCCTGATAGGTTTTCTATTTGGGAGACATTTTAATAAAGAGAGGTTATTCAGAGCAACTCCAATCCTTCTTGGCTGTGTATTTTTTGGTTTTTACCTTTTAACCATAATCCCGATCCAGGGGCATCTTTGGCGGTTTATTTATCCGGTATTTCCGGTATTTCTTTTGGCAATTATATATTGTTTTGCTGACTATCAGCCTAAGCCATGCAGTATTAAAGGCAATGCGATGTATTTGCTTTTGCTAATGCTTTTTATAGCCTGGCCTTTACATCTGATTTCTCGTACCTTTTATCATAAGGAGAAAAAAACACAGCATGACCGAGTTCTTATAGGAAAATCACTTGCCGGTATTGACGGAACCATGCTTGTTTCAGAATCGGGAGCTCTGCCTTATTATTCGGATTGGAAGGCGGTAGATACACTGGGACTCAATTCTGAACAGATCACCCACAAGGGTTTATCGATTGAAATTATAGAAGAACTTGCTCCTGATCTTGTTATGTTGTTTTCGCATATAATCGGTTCCGGGGAATATGACCCGCATCAGGAAAAAGAGAATTTCTCGATAACCAATGAATATCTGGTAAACGAGGACTTCGTTGCTGTTGCAGCTGTTTATAGAAGTATGGGCAGATACCATTATTTATTTGTTAGAAAAGATTCGGAATTGTTTAATGAGATTGTCAACAGGTTATTGAATATTGAAGATGTTAAATATGGCAACCTGGAAAAATTAATGACCGAAAAACGTATACCAATATATAAGACCTCAAAATAAATGAATTTGTATTTCAATAAAGTGTATAATTTAGAATTTCAGAAACTATTGGTGAAGTAAAAAAAAGGCTTGAATGCAGGACAAACCAAATATAATAATTATTTTGCTTGATACCTTACGTGCTGACCGTCTTTCATGTTATGGTTACTATAAAGAAACCAGTCCTAATATTGACAAAATTGCAGAATTAGGTATTTTATTTGAAAATGCAATTGTTTCTGCTCCTTGGACAATACCATCGCATGCATCTTTGTTTACAGGTTTATATCCTTTCGAACATAAAACTACTGATGAAACTCTTTGTCTGGCCAGCAATGTACCTACGATGGCAGAATTATTAACAGAAGCAGGCTATCATACAGTTGCACATGCAACTGATAATGCTTGGTTTTCAAATGAAGTCGGGCTTTTGAGGGGTTTTTCTGAGATTTATGGTCCGGTCTCTGCACTGAAACAAAAAAAGAGTTTGACAGAAAGGATTAAGGCTTATATTAAAAATAGGATTTTAAGATATAAACCAATACCATCATCATTAAAAGCTATACATACAGCGATAGGCTTAATTAAGAAATCTGAATCATCTGATCAACCTTTCTTTTTGTTTATGAATCTTATGAATACTCATATGCCGTATAAGCCGGACAAGGATATGTATAGGCCATATGGTCTTGATAAATGTGAACCTGATGAAATAGACTTTTTGCAGAAAAAATTTAAAGAATACAGAGTGTGCCCTGAAAAATTAAATAAAAAACAATTGGAAATATTAAGCAGTTTATATAATGCTTGTGTTTCAACAGTTGACAGACAGTTAGCCGAGTTATTCAAAGCGGTCAATAATGCAGAAAATAATACAGTGGTTGTAATTACTGCTGATCACGGGGAGTGTCTTGGAGAGCACGGTCTTTTGAATCACTGGCTTTGCCTTTATGAGACTTTATTAAAAGTTCCCTTGATAATATCATATCCTGCTAGATTTTTTAGGCCTGCCAGATTTAATCTTCAGGTGCAGCAGCATGACTTATTTTATACGATACTGGAAATATCAGGCTACAAAGGCGATGGTATCGATTCTAAGACTATCATGGCGAAAAGTTTGCTTCAGTATATTGAAAGAAATACTCCTTTTCCGGAATATACTGTGGCAGAACACGCTTTTCCCGAGATGACAGTGGGTCATATCAGGAAATATAAGCCCGATTTTAATGATGATAAACTTGTGTGTGCAAAGCAGATGATACGGAGCAATAAATATAAATATATACACTATGATTCAGGACATGAGGAGCTATTTGATATTATCAACGATTCAAAAGAATCAAAAAATATTATTTCCGCCAATAGAAATATAACCGAAACTATGCGAAAATGTCTTGAAGAATCGCGTTCAACTAAATCGGCAGCAACCCCTTCTTCACTTGAGATAAATGATTTCAATGAAGAGACAAAGGAGTGCTTAGAAGATCTTGGGTATATATAGATAGGATGCTGAGGTGTTATGAAAGTAGCATTTGTTGTTGACAAGTTTCCTGTTATTTCTCAGACTTTTATTTTAGATCAGATTACAGGCCTTATAGACTTTGGTGTTGATGTTGAAATTTATGCTGATTCCAGAAATGAAGCTGACAAAGTTCATCCTGACGTGAAAAAATATAAGCTTCAGGATCGAACGCATTATACCAGCGATATCCCCGAAAATAAAATTTATAGACTTCTGACCTCGACCCAGTTGTTATTGTGTGCCGCCTTCAGGCATCCATTCAAAGTTTTCAAATTCCTGTTTTCTCTCGTCATTCGTCGAGTGAAAGCGCCGTTAAGGCTTTTATGCTGGATAAAGACATTTTTCGGTAAAAATTTCGATATAATACATTGCCATTTTGCTCCAATAGGCCTTCAGGCTGTTGATCTCAAGGAATTTGGCATTAGAGGGAAGCTTGTAACGACTTTTCATGGTTATGATGTAAATAGAGTCCCACTGACTGCAGGCAACAATGTTTACAAAAGGCTTTTTAAAGAAGGAGATCTTTTCACTTCCAACACCAACTTTACTAAATCACAGGCTGTCGGTTTGGGTTGCAATGAGAACAAAATCAAAATTCTGCCCGTAGGGCTTCGAATAGAAAGATTTACCTATAAATCCAGAGAGATCAAGTCTGAAGGACCTGTAAAGATATTAACTGTTGGTCGGTTAGTTGAGAAAAAAGGACATGAATATGCTATCAAAGCCATTAAAAAATTATTCTCAAAATTTTCGAATGTGTTATATTTAATCGCAGGTGATGGAGAATTAAAAGAACAATTACAATCGTTGGTGGCCAAACTGGCTCTGGAAAAACAGGTCGACTTTTTAGGCCCGCTTGATCAGGAAGAGCTATTGAATGTTTATCAACAGGCCCATATTTTTGTATTACCTTCCGTAACAGCCGGCGATGGTGATCGGGAAGGGCAGGGATTAGTGCTTCAGGAGGCCCAGGCAGTAGGTTTACCTGTGATATCCACCTTTCACAATGGAATACCAGATGGCGTCCTGGATGGCAAATCCGGTTTTCTCGTACCGGAAAAAGATGCCGATGCCTTAGCCGAAAAGCTTGAATATCTTATTTTACATCCGGAAGTCTGGAGTAAAATGGGAAAATGCGGGCAAGAATTTGTTCGGAAAAATTATGACATTAAAGTATTAAATAAGAGATTGATAGGTATTTATTCAGAACTATTGTCTTCAAAAGATTAGATGCCAGGGAAAAGTATATTGTTTAAAGAGGGGGCGAAATGACTTATAAACCTGATTGTTATTGGGAAAAACGGCCCTTCACATATGTGAAGGGCCGTTGAGTTTGAAATTATGGATTATTTACATCCACGTCATTAACAAGGAATGTGTCCCTGTTGCTATGCGCAAAATCAGATCCAGGTGCGCGATCTGCTACTGCTACACCCTGCCTTCTATTAGTTTCGTTCCACGGACCACTGCCAGGTAAATGGGTATAAATATTGTCGTTTTCATAGCCAATATCCGGTCTTTTTTCAAATTCAGCGTGACCATCGTTAAACAGTGCATTTTGTCCCTCCCTGTTATGAGGGAGTGAATTGCCGACTAGACTATTTCTCCATTTATCTACATGGTCCCAATCGATAATATTGATCTTACCCAGATAGTCATCTGGACCTGCAGTAGCATCATCAAGCGAGGGTTCGAACCATGGATTCCTGTCGGCCATTAAAACCATACCGGCAGGTCCTATTGCATCAGGAGGAAAGAAAAAACTGCCGGTGCCGAGAACGTCATATGGTATTTGATAAGAATAACTCACATGGCCTCTAGGTCCGCTTTTACTCCACTCCGAAGCCGGAACATAGATACCAAAATCCCATAGTTCCACAAGCTCCAGATTTCTTTCGTTTTTGCCGTCATATGGTTTTTCATCGCTGCTTCTGCAGACAAAGCTTTTTGGGCTCACATCTGCTTCCCTGACCAGCAGGAAGAGGCTGGCGCCTGCAGTAATATTACCGGGGGGGTTCGCCCAGTCTTTGTTGGCAGCTTGCCATCCAGACGTTTGCTCAGCCCATGTATGGAGAGCAGTGCCGCCCTGTACCGGGTACTCATCCTCGAAGTCATTAGCGTAAACGATCATGGCGGTACCCATACCTTTAAGGTTCGTGGTACAGATCAGTCTCTGGGCAAGGCGTTTTACCTTGTTCAGGGCCGGCATCAAAATTGCCAGCAGCATCGCTATGATCGCGATCACGACCAACAGCTCAATTAATGTAAAACCTTTCTTTTTCATTTCTTACTCCTTTCAATTTTTTGAGAGTTTGCTCTTTTTTTACTCCAGCCGTTTTATTGTAATTATGAGTACTATTTCGATGCCCCAATACAGAACACCTTTCAAACTGAAAATGAGCAAATCTCTCCAAATACCATTTAACAGGCCGGAGAGCAATTTCCTTATCCACATAACCTGCACTGAAGTCGAAAAAACACGCTTTTTTTCGCGCAAGCCGAACAAACAGTAAAAAAACTATCCGTGAACTGTGAAACCGAAAAGGCGGGCTACTTATGAAATCTGTGTTATTTTATAATTGCTGATAGAAATATTATAGTTTTAACACCTGCCTTAAATTCTTCTACCGCTTCTTTATATATATTATCGGGGTATTGCTAATTTGTCAAGAAAAATCTCAAATTTTTTCAATCTTTTTCTGCTACAGATATTCCAGGGGTATTACCTAAGAAATTGTCCTGTAGACATTTTAAGATATCTTCTTCTTATTCTTTTTTTCGCCATAGCTCAAAGTGCTCGATGGTAGTTTCAAATATATATTCCAGGCGAACGTATTGCGAGAATTCTTTGAACTCTTCAAAATGCTGCTTAGATGTTTTAGTCATTAGATTATTTGTATCATGATCCACCACAATAATATATTTTGGTTTTTTAGAGAGTATCTCCCGCATAAATTGCCGTCGGTACTTTTCATAAAAATATGTTCCCTCAGTTACAATCAGGGCATAGTTAAATCCAAATCTTGTTGGAGCTTTACGGCCAGACAGATAATTAACCAGGGGTTCAAAGCCCCAAACCAGCACATAATCGTTTGAATCAGAGTTCTTGGAGAGATATTCTGCAACCTGGTAGTCCGCTAAGAAGGAGAAATCTCCTTTTTGGTAACTACCAAATTTTTTAAAATAGTAAGCGGCGGGTTTTCTGGAAAATGCACATGTTAACCATCCTCTGCTATTTAAGCCGCACGGGCGGATACAGTTACTCCAAAAGATTACAACCATATAGGCCAGTAGTAATATCTTCAAAACCCTTGGAGTAATAGTGACTGTATCATTCCCGAGACGTTGAATGGATAAGTAAGAGTACGAAATCCCAATAGCACAAAATATTATTACAGGTAAATTAACAGGAACCCAATGATAGAGGTAGTATTTGTTCTGAATTGCCACGCAGGAAAAAGCTGTTATCAGGTACAATAGCATACTTATGGTCAAAATTCGGTGTCTGAGCCATCCGTATAAAACACCAATAATTAGAAATGGTATTAATAACAATACCTTTACATCGCTTAAATATTGGGAAAAGCCATGCAATAAACCAGGAATAGACCATGAATGCATTTGTTGATGGACTATTCGGTTAAAACTGAATTGAATCTCCCAGAAATCTCTCAAGCCACCATGAACTGCCAGCCATAAAAGCGGGATTGTGTATATTAGCGAACATACAATTAAACTCAGGCTTATTTTTGGAATATGCTTGCTCAAGGGGTCTCGGCGAGAGAGTAAATCATAAAAAATCAGGGGGAAAATAAAGCCGATATACAAAATTTTGTACGAAGCGGCTAAACCCAAAAGTATGCCAGTAGCAATCCTCTGCCATTGATTAATTGGTTTGTCGGTTAAAATGAGCGAGGCGGCAATAATGCACAACATGCTGGCCCATCCATCAGGCTGTGCGGTACTCCAGTAACCTTTGTTGATATACATCAGCAAAAGCAGGATAGTGCCGAAGTGAACAGAAAGAGTGTTACAAAACCGTCGCAACAATCTATGGAATGCGATCAAAGTAATCGCTAAGAATGTTAAATCTAGCACGCGAATGCCCCAAAGGGTTCTTCCGAATAGTAATTGTGAAACGGCATAAGTATAATGCGTTGCTAATCCTTTGACTTCCCAGGCATCCCGATAAGGTACTCCCCCACTAAGAATCACATCTCCAACCCAGGCAAAGACGCCTTGGTCCCGCGCCATAGGCCACCAGACTGTTCCCAAGGCCATTAAAATCCCAAGAGCGTACATGCCTGCAAATACTATTCGATTTATCCACTTCACTTGGGCTTCACTCCGTGATCAGTTTTGCAACATAGTGAGCACTACCTTTTTTCAGGCAGGATTTTTCCAAACTTCTTTCGAATTTTGACAGTGGTCCAAGGAGAAAAACTGGAACAAAATCAGGTAAAAATGTAAAATATATATTTTCCTTTTCCCAGCATGCTCCTGGAACATCAGGCAAATGATCGGGTCTTATCCATCTTTCGTTACCTTCATCAATAGTGCGAATCAAAGGAAAGATGTAACCCATATAAAATCGGAATAGAGGATTCAAAGTATTAATTTCTTGTAAGAAAAATATTCCTCCGGGTTTAAGTACTCGAACTATTTCCATAAAAACCTGCAGTTGAACATGACAATCAGTTATATGGTGCAAAATGTTAATAGCGTATGCGAAATCGAAAAAACTATCCTCAAATGGCAAACTTTCAGCACTGCCTTGGAGAAAATTTCCGGTAATGTTTTGCTCATTAGCACATTGGCGGGCAAATTTGATTTGTCGTTCTGATTTGTCTATTCCATACATTTGATAATCAAATCGTGCCATTTCGCATGTATACCACCCTTGACCGCAACCAATATCAAGTCCGCGCTTTTGTGTATCATTATCCATTTTTTTTAAACTCTCGTGCATAAATTCAACTTTACGTACAAGTAAATGGCGGCGAACATATTCCGGGATTTGCTGCTTGTATGTGTCGGCAATGCCGTCAAAGTGGTATTGTTTATTTCGTGTTTGAAGACGATACAGCAGCTTTTTCCAGCTAATCAGAATAGTCACTATTCCCAAAGAAACTGCAAACCAGGCTGTACCCATGCGAAAAACTAAAGTGCAAAGTACACTTTCTGACAAATCTATAGATAAAACCTGCAATCGCTGGACTAAAAGTGAACCAGTTACACCAACACCCAGAGGGGCTCCGGTTATACCTCCGAATATTGTAGTACTTGCAAAAGTGCTAAGAGATGACATTAACGTTAATGGAGATTTCAGCATATAGAGAATTCCTGAAAGAGCAAGTCCCGGCATTGCCCAAGCCAGAATTGTAATAAACATAAGTACCACGATAGTAAAAGGACTGGGCCAGTTACGCAGTTTATTTAGCTTAAATCTAAACCTAATACCTACAATTATAATTAGCCAGAAAAAAAGAAAACCCAACAAAATCTTTAAAGATCGGTTCCCAAAAGTAGTGAATAAAGCCAATGCTAACAGATCGGAGGAGCGCTCCATGAGCCAGATATATACTATATCAAGTCGATGACGCGGATATTTTTTTCCCAACAACGGTGCTCTTAATAATTCACCAACAGAAAAAGGTGTCAAAACAGCAGGTAACGTGACTAAATAAATCAGGAGGCTATCTTTAGCACTCAATCGGGCACCTATTGATCTGGTTAAGAAATGCCATCTGATCCATCGCAATGATATGTTGACAACAGTTGCTGAAATAGTCAGAACCAATCCTGCAATAAGAGACGGCAATCGAGTTGCCACTTCATCAGGACCATCTATATGTCTAATCCAGTAGACAGAAAGAATAACACCAAAAACCAGGAATACGATCACTAGTCCAAATAAGATAAATTTAAAATTAGCTTGTCGCAATATAACCTCCAAGAAATACTGAATTTAACCTGAGGTACAGTTCAGAGCAATAAAAATGTTTTATTATAAGCCAACTTGTATAAAATTTTATACTGGGCGAAACTTAAGCAGCTGAGGATAAGGAAATGGATCTTTTAATTTAAAAGCAGTAAAAAAAACGGTCTTTCGCTTCTGCAAAAGGGTAAGGCATATGGCCCCAATTTGTTATGTAAGAGACAAATAACAGATACTACAAATCCTGTTGTAAGCGTAGGATTATGTGAAATGTTGAACTTACCCAAAAAAACAACTCAGCGGCCTGCTGCTATATCATCTCTTTACGTTGTCAAGATGATTCTTTAGCTGTGGGTAATCTTCTGGATTGACAATTCTCGACATACGATATATCGTTTCTCTTCTTTGTGATTCTTGTTTAATATTCGGATTGTAAAACTCCCATACAATTTTCCCGTTCTTTGTGATTTCAAAAACACGTCCTTTATTGCTTTCAGTAATAAGGGTGTTGTCGTTTGGCAATCTTTGACTGGAACCCCTTCCGTACGTAAAAAACTCCTCTTTAGGATCAGCCATATATTCCCACTTTATTGTTTTGCTTATAGGTTCAAGTTCGATTACACGGGAGTATCCTCTCTCGCTGCCGTTATCAAAGATCAGTATATTTCCATTATTCAGTAGCGTAGGTTGATGTTGTCCACTTAATTTTCCTGGTCCCCATGTCCAGACAAACCTTTCTGTTTTGGTATCCAGAAAGCCTATTAAATCTATTTGTCTAATGGAAATTAGAGCGTTGTTTTTTTTGCATACTCCCTCAATGTTACGGTTTGTTAATTCGATACTATTAATGTGCATGATGTCAAAAACTTGACCAAACTTGAAAAGATAATTACCTGTTAATTTAGTTATTATTAGTTTTATAAAAACGCTGGGTTTAATTATTTGCATGTAGTTTTCAAGTAAATCTTTGGGCGTGAACCATTTCTTCGCTGCGGGATAAATTGCAATATGTTTTTTTATTTCTCCATCTGAAGATAAAACAGCAATATAATCTTCGAGAACTGGAACGGGTATTCCGGCCCAGAAAACCATTGCGTCTTTTCTGGCTAAAACATAAACATCTCCATTTTCTGCGACACAAAAATCATGGTGTGCCCGAAATTTTTTTCTCCACTTAATCTTGGACTCCCAGTCTATTCTAACAAAATTGCCTTGTCCATAAAAAGCTATCAAATCACCGTTATCTGCAAGTTTTGCATAAGGCCAGTTAGGATTGTCGTGTACCTCTAAGATCCATTTGTGGACAATATTGCCTTTCATATCCATAAGATATGTCGATGATGTATTTGTGGGAGAGTATAAATTCAAACCATCAAAAGCAAAGTTTGGGTCGTACTGAGTAACTGAGACGTTTTCGATTTCTTCTGCGGGATACCAACTCAGATAACCAAGTGTTTGAAGAGATTTTACAGAAGATACTTCTGTAGCAGGGCCGGATTTAATGTTAAAGAAAGCTTTGGGTAAAGCAAGAATAATAAACAAACAATATATAATAATACACAGTTTTGTTTTTTTTGCCTTAATATTCTTCAATAAATTCCAGCAGAAAAATACAGTGAATATTAAAAGGGCAAACTTAGCAGGCCTTCTGATAAGCGGAGACGCATCGGGCAGATAATATCTGCTGATTACGTATCGGCCGAGGTACAGGAGAATCAAGCTGCCAAGCATTATCAAGCAGAAACGCATCTGATGCTTGTTAAACTTATCCTTGATGCTTTTGGGTACGATCAACCATGAAATATTCGTGACCAACACATACACCGCGAGGCAAAAGAAAGCCACAAAAGACGTGATGAAGACAAAAGGAAAGTTAAGAAAACCTGCCGTATAGCACAAAACAGCCAGAATGAATATTATTAACACAGTTTTTTTAAGCAACACGTTTATCTCCAAAACCGAAAACTTTGATCTCAAATTCTACTAATATAAGCTTGAATTGCAAGCGAATTATGAAGGTTACTATTGAATTTTTCGTATCATGAAGTAATCAAGTTTTAGCGATAAATATCGCTGAAAATAACTTGGCAGATGGATAATTTTTATATAAAATCTAAATGGCTGGTTACTAATATGAGGATAGCCAAAAAGGTTTCAACGGAAGAGATATTACCATGAGCAGTTCTCAACGATATGAAAAGATCGTACAATTATTAAAAAGACATAACCAGGAGCATCTTTTGTCCTTTTATGACCGGCTGAATGACCGGGAACAGCAAAAGCTGCTCGATCAGATCGATTCTCTGGATTTTTCCTTAATACCCGGCTGGGTTGACAACTATGTCGTGAACGACAGCCCCGCGACTGTACCTTCTGATTTTGAACCTGCCCCGTCCTATCCTCCGGAACCTTCCAGTCCAGAGCAGCAGGCTGAATATGCCCAGGCTCGTAAACTGGGTGCGGACTTGATCTCGGCTGGAAAAGTAGCCGCTTTCGTGGTCGCCGGCGGGCAGGGTACCCGCCTGGGATTTGACGGTCCCAAGGGCAATTTCCCTGTCAGCCCCATCAGGAACAAAACCTTGTTTGCCATTTTCGCCGAGACGATACTCGCATCCGGTAAAAAATACGGGAAAAAACTTTCATGGTACGTCATGACCAGCCCGTTGAACCATTCTGAAACCGTTAATATTTTCGAGGCCAATAATTATTATGGTCTGGATAGATCCGATGTATTCATCTTTCAGCAGGGCACAAATCCTAATTTTGGATTTGACGGCAGGATACTGCTTGCCGACAAAGCGACCATTGCTGCCAGCCCGGACGGCCACGGAGGCAGCTTAAGGGCCCTCTATGACAGCGGTGCTATAGCGGACATGAAGCAAAAAGGCATTGAACATCTCAGCTATTTCCAGGTTGACAATCCGCTTATAAATATCTTTGACCCCCTCTTTATTGGCTTGCATGTTGCTAATCGATCCGAGATGTCCTCGAAGGCTCTGGTAAAAGCCTCTCCCACAGAAAAAATCGGCAACTTCTGCCTGGTTGACGGCAAAGTAACAGTAATTGAATACAGTGATCTGCCTGACGAAGAAGCTTACAGGAAAAACTCTGATGGCTCACTGGTCTTTGAACTCGGCTCTATCGCGATACACATTATCAGCACCGACTTTATTGAAAAACTCAATGCAAATGGTTTTGCTTTACCGGTCCACCGGGCCGTCAAAAAGATCCCTCACATCGATGCCGACGGCAACTCTGTTACACCGGGAGAACCTAACGGAATAAAACTCGAGGCTTTTGTCTTTGATGCGCTGCCCCTGGCGTCGAAGTCCATAATCCTCCAGACCATCCGCAGCGAGGAATTCGCTCCGGTTAAAAATGCCGCAGGTGTAGATTCTGCAGAGGTAACAATTCAGATGATGATAGCCCGTGCTGCCGCCTGGCTTGAAACAGCTGGGGTGCATATTCCTAAGAAGCCCGACGGTTCGCCGGATTGTGCCATAGAGATCGCCCCGAGCTTTGCACTGTGTCCGGAGGATGTAAAACAAAAAACTCAACAGGTCCCGGAGATCAAACCTAAAGATACAATATACTTATGTTAACAAATGAACTCACAAAACATAGCCTAAAGACAAAAGCTGTTTTTAAAGCTTATAAATATCGAGCGAATTTAGGGATTGCCTTGGATATATTAGATGATCAGCATCGGATTACAGGTGAGAGGATCCGCCTTTTTCTAAGCAACGAAGAAGATGTTATTTGGTAGTGGCTGGGGGAGGGTAATTTTCAATATCAATGATTCTTGTCATGCGATAGATTATTTCTCTTTCTTGCGTGTTTTCTATGATATTAGGATTGTAGAATTCCCATACTATTTTGCCATTTTGTGTGATTTCAAAAGCGCGTCCTTTTGTACTCTCAGAGATCAGCGTGTTTCCATTTGGAAGTCTTTGCTGAGAACCGGAATTACTAGAAAAGAAGTCTTCTTTTGGTTCGGCTGTATAGTCCCACACAATTTTTTTGGTTTGAGGATTAAGTTCTAATATACGTGTATATCTTCTGAAAGCCCCATTGTCATAGATTAAAATATTGTCATTATCGAGGACTGTTGGGTGGTGTTGTTTGTCAATGATGCCAGGGCCCCATTTCCACACAGCTTTGTTTTGTTTGACATCAAAAACAAAGACAAGATTGATTTCACGTACAGAAATAAGAATATCGTCAATTTCACCAAAGCCAGGGATGTCTTTTCTAAGAAGTTCGATACTGTTAGCATGCATAATATCGAATATAGTGTTGGATTCAAGGAGATACTTACCGGCGAGTTTATTCTTGATAATGTTGATAAATACACTGGGTTTTACTATGCATGTAAACAACCTTGTGATTCTGTTTATGGAAAGCTCGTTTTTTATAGCACTAAGAAAAGTGATTTCTTTTGTCAATTTGCCTTCAGGCGATAGAACGGCAATATAATCTTCAAGGATTGGTATAGGTAAACCGGCCATTAAAAATACAGAATCTTTTCTGGCTAAAGAATAGATCTGTCCATCTTCAAAAAGATCGAAATCATGATGAGGCCTAAAATTTGCGGTCCATATATTATTAGAATTCCAATCGACTCTGACAAATTCGTTATCCTTCGAGATGGATAACAAATCACCATTCTTGCAAATTTCTGAAAAGAGGTATTTTTTTTGTGAGCCAGGGCTCCATACATTTATTGTATCACCCTCCATATCAAATAAAAATACTTTGCCAAGGTTCACCGAGGTGTATAAATTAAAGCCTTTGTAAGAAGAACTAGGATCATGTTGTGTAACTGAGACCTTTTCTATATCATTTGTGTGACTCCAATCAAGATAAGGCAGAGAAACGAGACGGTTCACTTTCGGTGAAGCATCAGGGATAGAGGGCTTCGGGTAGAAAATGCTGATAAATGGGGCCGATATTATAAACAGCATATATAGAATTGTACAAATAATGGTTGTTTTTTTTAACTTTCTCCTAGCGTAATTAAACCATAAGAAAAATGTTAGAAGCAATAGGGCAATTTTAACTGATATGCGAAAAATAGAATAACTGTTTTCTAAATAATAGTGATTTATTGCTTCTCGTCCTAAGAGAAAAAGGATGAAATATCCGCTTAGGCTTAAAAGGAAGCGAACTATATTTCTCTTAAAGCTCTTATTTGATTTAGTGAAATAGATTTTCCATATGGCAAAAAAGAACAAAAATACGGAAGAGTAAAACAAAATGACCAAAAAAAGGATAAAAGCAAATACCTGGTTAAGTAAGCCCGCTAAATATGTAATGGCACACAAACACAAAAAGACTAAATAAAATTTCTTAAGCATAACTACCTCGTGTTGGTGACGGGATTATTCGTATCAAATATAAAGAATAGCAGAATAATTGTCAAGTTGTTACGATAATCGCTACTATTAGTTTTGTAGCCAGCTTCTAAACTCAATTCCTTTTTGATTATCGCTACCAACGCATAAACCGAGAGTGCGATCCATACTTGAGTTTTCACGGCGTTCTCGGATGTGCCAAAAAAGGCTTTGATACGCAGGTGCTGTTTGATCTATTTAAAGAACAGTTCCACCTGCCAGCGGCATTTGTAAAGATGTGCGATTGTTACGTTTGTATTCATATGGGACAATCATTTGTCCCTCATTTAGTTTCGGTAAAGATAAGTAAAATTATTCAATTATATTAAGATATAAGGCAATATTTCAGAATTAGGAAAACAATTAAACATGCAAATCAGATGATCAGCATTGCATCGCCGTAAGAATAAAAACGGTATCGCCGCTTGATCGCATGGCGATATGCGGCTAAGATGTTTTCCAGTCCTGCAAATGCCCCGACCAGTGCCAGCAGGGTCGATTTGGGCAGATGAAAATTTGTCAGCATGGAATCGACGACCTTAAATTCGTACCCCGGCTGGATGAAGAGCTCTGTCGAACTTTCCGTAGCAGTTACCTTCCCTTTTTCGGAGATCGTTTCAAGTGTGCGCACTGAAGTCGTTCCGACAGCGATGATCCGTCCGCCTTTTTCGGCACATTGGTTGATCAGGTCAGCGTCTTTTTGACAGATACTGAACCTTTCACTGTGCATCCGATGTTCTTCGAGCCTCTCAGTTGATACCGGCTGAAATGTCCCGAGCCCGACATGCAGCGTAACATATGCGATTTGAATACCCATACTCTTTATTTGTTTTAAAAGTTCGCCAGTAAAATGAAGACCTGCGGTAGGTGCCGCGATCGCTCCCGGCTGTTCGGCATAGACGGTTTGATAACGCTGAAGGTCCATTCTTGCCGTGTCTTCATCGTTGTCGCGTTTGATATAAGGAGGCAAAGGGGCAGAACCGATCTCCTCCAGGATATCCTGACTGTTTTGGTTACTTTCGATTTTTAGTATCCAATGTCCGTCAGTCATACGTTTGGCAGCTTTGGCCCGGCAAAAGTCTTTTTTTTCTTTGTCGTAAAACACAATGGTCTCACCCGCTTTTACCTTGCGGGCGTTTTTAAGCATAACTTCCCAATGACCTTCTTCTGTCTCGTTTAAAAACAATCCCTCTAACTCTGCTCCGGTTGTTCTTCGGCCAAAAAATTTGGCCGGCAGGACCTTGGTATTATTAAGCACAAGGCAGTCGCCTGCTTTAAGGTATTCGATAATATTCTCAAATCTCCTGTCATAAACCTTCCCTGTCGAACGCTCCATTACCAGCAGGTTGGATTGACAGCGTTTATAAGCAGGTTCCTGGGCGATCAGGTCTTCCGGAAGATCGTAGTTTAATAATTCAGTTCGCATAACAAAACATTAGCAGAGTTATAACCGATTGTAAAAAAAAATCTGATATTTCAGAATTTGTATTAATTTTTGGGCACAATTTTCCGAAAATATATTTGTCGAGGGGCGATATTGATTTTTAAAGGAAAAATTTTATGACGCCGACAAACCCATTTGAAGAAATGTCATCATCGATAGGTTCTCTGAGCAAACCGGAAATCAAAAGACGTCTTGTAACCCTCAAGGGCAGATTGAATCTCGATTTTACTGACAGCTACCTTGAAAGTATCGGTCTCGACAAACTCAG
>SDBT01004349.1_pt1 | contig 24109 bp, 22 predicted proteins | sample 2277101 | NCBI WGS metagenome assembly SDBT01 (sample SAMN10404973, study PRJNA504765) | marine sediment metagenome | isolation source: marine sediment core GS10_PC15, 103 cmbsf | place: Arctic Ocean: Southern Knipovich Ridge | collected 2010 | reverse complement strand
CACTTAATGTTTGGGTTGGTTGCATTGACAGTCGACCAATTGATGAGATTAGTAACCTAACAGATTTTCTTCAATTTTTTAAATTATAATTAGAATAAACGACCAAGTAAATGGATCGTAAAGGGAGAAGTTTGCCTGAAATAGGTAAAACAAGTTAATTTTTTAGTAAAAATACAAAAACATTATTATCAAATGATTTTTTCACAAGAAATGTGGTTGATTTTACCTAAATTAACTTTTGCAGGGGTGCGCGCGGAGAGTTTTGCAAAAGCCTCCATGGTGTGTTTCCCCAGCAGCGTTGTCAAAAAATCCATTCGTACTGGGTGTAATCCATAACATTGAAATTATAGAAAACTGTGAACGCAAGTATAAATGCTTTGATAACTCCTATTCTCTAGCTTATAAAAAGGAGGTGAAAGAATTAACAGATACCGAACCTCTTGTGAAGTATTCGCTCCTTTTTAAACTTATGGGTGGGGCCAACCGATTGAAAACTCTGCGCACGACTCACAATCTTGAGCCACCGGAGGATTCCGCTAGCTGCTGCAGTGGTATTCGTGAGATTTGCTCATCATTTGTTCGAGATCCCGTTGTTGCTAGCGTATGCACAGCGGCTGTATTGGGTTTTTCCGCTTATGCCGCCTATAACCTCTATATTATTACTCAGACGTACCACGATGATTATTCAGCTGCCCTCAATTACACAAGGACAGAGGAATTTGTTAAGAATTTGACCCGCACTTGGGGGTGGCGACATGAGATACCTAAATGTTATGAAGCATGTGAAGGGTTTTACAAAAATGTCGTACTAAACAGCGGATTTTATCAAAAAATTCCATCACATGTATGCATTAATCCAAATAGCACAGATCATGATTTTACAGTTGTTGTCCATAACATCACAAATTTTATTCATCAAAAGTGTGGACAAATGGCTAATGATTTATGGTCTGAATGGTTAAACCATAACTTAAGCCACTTTATAGATACTATCTCTAAAAGCTGGATGAACGAACAAGAAGTTTTTAAGGTAAGTTTAACTGAGAAATTGGCAAACAGTAATGCATTTGTGCACGAACCATTTTTTTGGAACGATCCCGAGGGATGCACGCTGGATATCAATTTTTATTCCTATGACCCCGTTTGCGTTGCAGATGATATGACCTATCCAACTCGGGCTTATCAGATATGGGGAGGGGCTGGTGGAACAGTTTTATTCTTTTATTTTGCCATGATGATAATAGGATGGCTCCTTTAAATTAGAGATGTTTAACCCTTATACCGCATCTTTACCCTTGTCACCGGATACCCTCCTGGCAGTTTCACGTAACACTGCAGATCCGGTAAATTGGCAATCTCTGTAGGCAATACAACCGACTTCTTACGGTCATGCTGACTGATGGATACCCCATCTCTGACTGTTTCAGCACCGTAAGATAAGCTTTCTCTGACCTCTTGGATTTCTTCTTCACCTAACACTTTTGAGATCCATTCAGTGGTATTAGGATCAGTGTTGCGGAAGAAGATCTGGGTGTTAAAAAGGTCCAAGAGGGTTTGGGCGGATGAGGTGCCGTAAACAGTGGTCAGCTGAGGCATGCTTTGGAAGCCGGCCATGATGCAGCCGCCATATTTGCGGGATTCGGCCAGGGCCATTTCGAGAGATGGGAGTTTGTGCAAGGCTGGGAGCTCGTCCAGGATGAACCAAAGTCTTCGGTTGGAATCTGGTGGTAGTGTCATAAGAGCATTGATACTGGTGTCCATCCAAGCAGTCATCAGGGATTTTAGCGTTTGGCGTTGGTCGGGTTGGGCATTGAGGAAGAGCCAGGGTTGCTCTGTTTCCTTGCCCCGGGGACCACGAACGTCTTCTGTAACCCACTTGCGGATGGAAAAATTTCCCTCGTTATCTTTCAGATGTTTCAGTCCTTGCAAATGGGTTGTGAGGGTTGAGCGAATGGAGGCGGTGGTTTTATCACCCTCTTTGCCGGTGAGTGCTGCCGCTTCTGTACCTTTAAAAACTCTTGGTAGTCTTCAATGGATCCTTTTGTCAGCAATTGATGCAGGGCTTGGGTGGATAAATAGCCTTGCTCTTTGAACTGGCGCATTGCGGTTGCCAGGATAATACGTCCGGTATTTTCCCAAAACGAATCGCTCATCTGTCCTGAAGGAATCATCGCTTGGGCAAAAGTGTCGTAGTGCGCTTCGGTTTCGCACTCTTGCCAAGGTGACCAAGGCTGATGGCGTTTGTCAAAGGGATTGAGAATGATGTCTATGTTTGGTCTGTAATACCGATCGATAAAATCGCCTGTCAGATCAACAACGATGGCCCGGTCTCCTCTACTTCTGATTTGGGGCAATAATGTATGAAATGCGTTCGATTTTCCACTCCCAGTCGTGCCAGTTATTAACGTATGTGAGGTTTCTTTACCTTTTATCAGAGGCAGCTCATCAAGATGCAAGTCAGAGGCTTGTTTCTTTCGCTTGATCATCTTCTTGAGTTGTTTGACAGGTACCAAAGAGGTGCCTCTTTCTTGGCGTTCTTGAGAGTGCTTTCGGCCTCGATAAACAAAGAAGATCATGGCCAATAGCCCAACAACACCTCCCGCCCAGAGGCCAATAATGGTATTGTGCCAAGCCTTGTGCTTGATTAAATTGACGGCATAAATCACCCAAGGGTTTTTGACAATGTTGCTGCTGTATTCTTCCGTTGTGTGCCCCTCAGGGTGAATAATCTTTTGGGTGGCTTTTTTGACATCTTCAGGCTTGGTAACAAAGCCCAGTAAAAATTGACCATGGTAGTATTCTTTGAACAGGTAGAAATAATAGGATGGAACTTCGTAAACAGTTTTGCTGATGGAAACCGTCAGAGTTGTAAACAACATCAAAGCCAACGTGATTCTGGCTACTTGTTGCAGCATTCTTAGGCGATGCATGGAGAGCTGCCCACCGCGGGTAAAATGGTTAGATGATGTCATGGGATAAGCCTCACTATTGTTGATACTCTATTAACTATTGGATGTATTTTACGCTGCCTTTGCTTGAGGGGCAAGTTTGCATTATAAACATCACATTTTATCCTCTCAAAATGTGCATTTCTCTGATATCCTGTTAGGATGTCGTACACATATAGACTGCAAATGACTTCTCATAAAGCCAGGGGCAAGATTCTGACAACCCAAATTTTGACGGTGTGTGGGATATCAAAAAAATCTGCAGTTCCAAACATGATGAATAAAATGCTAGAAGAATTATCAGATGAAAATAGTTGTTAAAATAGGTACTCAAAGTATTCTATCAGAACAAGGCGAGCCGATTATATCAGTCATCAGTTCTGTTGTTGAACAAATAGTAAAATTGCAAAAAAAGGGATACCAAATTGTACTTGTTAGCTCTGGTGCAGTGGCCTTTGGACGAAATGTTGCGCGCCTAGAACTTGGTAAAGAGTATGGATCTTCTCTTGGAGAGAAACAAGTTCTATCCTCATTAGGCCAGCATGAACTCATGCATATTTATGCCCAAATGTTTAAAAAACATAAGCTACTAACTTCGCAGCTTTTACTTACAAAACAGGACTTTCAGACACGACAGCACTACTTAAATATTGCAAGGCTCATTACTGAAACATTATCGCACAATAACATTATCCCTATTGTTAATGAAAATGACAGCGTTGCTATTGAAGAGCTAATGTTTACAGATAACGATGAATTGGCTGGCCTGATCGCAGCACAAATTAATGCAAACAAATTGATAATTTTAAGTACTATTGAAGGAGTATACACTGAGCATCCTAACGACCCTTCTGCAGAGGTTATTAGCATAATAAATCCAGAAAAGGGGTGGCCTGAAGTATCAAACACCAAAAGTACTCATGGTAGAGGTGGCATGATAAGTAAATTAAGTACTGCCCGCAAAATGTCAAAACTTGGTATAGAAACTCACATAGCCTGTATTAATCAGCCAAACATTATTGCAAGGCTATCAATGGATGAACAAGTTGGAACAAAAGTTCTTGCATATAAAAAGAAATCTAATATAAAACGATGGATTGCATACAGTGACCAACAGAAAAGTGGCAAAATATTTATCAACACTTGTCTAAATGAGCTCTTACAAGAGAACAAACGAGTTATTAGCATTTTGCCTGTTGGCATAGAATCACATAGCGGATCTTTCCGAAAAGGGGATATTGTGGAAATTTTTGGGCCAAATGAGAAAGCAGTTGGAATTGGTATTGCTCGATATCATTCTGAACAGCTAGATGAACTGATTGGGCAAAAAAACAAGCCAGCCTTTATTCATTACGATCATCTGCATATTTTCTAGAGGATAACTATGAACATTATTGAAAAAATTAGAACAGTTAAAAGAGCAAGTCAAAATTTTGCTCTTTTAAGTGATGATAAAAGAAATGCAGTGTTATCTTCATTAGCAGAAATTTTACGCACCTCTTGTGACAAGATATTAACGGCTAATGCCAAAGACCTACAAAACATGCCGCAAGATAACCCTATGTACGATCGGTTGCTACTCAATGAAAGTAGGATAAAGGCAATCGCTGATGATATCGAAAAGGTGATTGCTTTGCCATCACCTCTTGCAAAAATTTTAGAAAGTACGACAAGACCCAGTGGTTTACAGATCAAGAAAGTCTCTGTCCCCCTAGGAGTTGTAGGTGTGATCTACGAATCCAGGCCAAATGTTACAATTGATGTTTTCGCACTTTGCTTTAAAAGCGGGAATGTCTGTATTTTAAAGGGCGGCAAAGAGGCGCACCATAGTAATGGTGCCTTGGTAGACATTATTCAACAATCTCTAAATCAGCATGGCATAGATGCGGATTCTATTTATTTATTCCCACCAAATCGGGAGGATACAAATATTTTGCTCAATGCTGTCGGTCTGATCGATGTTTGCATTCCAAGAGGCAGCAAAACGTTGATAGATTTTGTGAGACAAAATGCCAAAATCCCTGTAATCGAAACAGGTGCTGGTATTGTGCATACTTACTTTGATGTGAATGGAGATACTAAAAAAGGTCGAAAAATCGTCGATAATGCTAAAACCAGGAGAGTAAGCGTATGCAATGCTCTAGATTGCCTCCTTGTTCATAAGAATCGAATCAACGATTTGTATTATTTGATTGAGCCGTTACAGAACCATGATGTCGAGGTTTTTGCAGATCCAGAATCCTATGCAGTGCTTGAAACTCTTTATCCTTCGGAGTTGTTATATCATGCTAAAGAGGAAGATTTTGGACGAGAATTCCTATCCTATAAAATGGCAATAAAAATTGTGAGTTCTATAGATGAAGCTGTACATCATATTATGTCTCATACTTCAGGACACAGTGAGGCAATTATTACAGAGGATACTACAGCGGCCGCTTATTTTGCTGAACGAATTGATGCTGCTGTGGTTTACATCAATGCCTCTACAGCTTTCACAGACGGAGGCCAATTTGGTATGGGTGCAGAAATTGGTATCAGCACACAAAAATTACACGTTCGAGGCCCAATGGGGTTGAATGCACTCACCAGCTACAAATGGATTGTACAGGGAGATGGACAAACCAGGCCTTAATAGGCTCACGGTAGGCAGGGAGGATTCAAGGATAAAGTGCTCCCTCATAGGTATTCTAGGAACGTATTTGGGGTTCTAGTCAATCAATGGCATCCAATCGTTGAAAATCATTTCGGTGCAATTCGACCCTCTTCCCCGCGATTGGAAACAACACTTCCGTAACCTCTCTCCTCCCACAACTCAACCGATGCAGCTGAATCACTACATCAACGGGTCTTGCGAAGGTATTCACTTACCCTTTGGGTGGGGTTACCAGAGGAGCATCACGTTGGCTGGGATCGCTTCATCTAAGGCCAAATCAGGACTGTTGGCGTGCAGCGTGCACATAAAGCCTTTGTGTCCTGAATTCAACAAGCGCAGCACTGGAAAAATATTGGCAATGGAGAGCTCGCCAGCCAGGATTATATCCGGTCGGCTGCGCATCAGGTGATCAATAACATGTGTGTCGCATTAAGCCACATTAGATAGGGAGTATCCTTGAGCCATCAAGATCCTTAATACGACCAAAAGTGGTATTTTTCAGGTGATCAGTGATAAAGATTATAGCGGGATCAGGTGTCAGGTATTAAATTCCTCTGTTTAAATAATCAGTGATAAATTTTACAGCACCATCAGGCATTAAACCCTTCTCCTTAAATAAAGCTAAAAATATATCTTCATATCCTTTGTCTGAGTAGTAGAACCAAGCTTCGTCTGTCTTAACTACTCTGCCGCAAGTGTTAAACAAAAAAGGAGTCCATGATGACTGAGTGGGAAAATATGAATTTAAAGCACTCTTGATGTCATCATTATACTCACCTGTAGTATGAATCTCTATTTTATTGTCACTATTTCTAGCTGCAGAAAATACTATCCTAGCAATGTGGTGGTTCTCCGATTCTGGTTTTATGGCTCCACGGTAGTGAAATTTTACTGCATCTGTAGAATCGAATTCTTTTTCTATCAGCCATTCAGGGCAGTCCGGGACTGTTCTTTGTTGCGGCATAGATTGTTCTTCACCAGGCCCATTTTGATCAGAAGCGATTGCTGTGTTAAATGAAATTACAGATAAACACAATGATAATAGCAAAGCATAAACGTTTTTCATGATTTTCCCTCTTAATTTTAAAGCAGCAGATTTTTTTAACCCGCCGATATTCTCTTGTAGCTATATCTTCCTTAAATGACCTTACTGAATTTTGCCAACAAAATCTCAGATAATGTAATTTGTATACTACTCCCCAATGAAATAATCAACCTCGAATAATGGCAGCTTTATGAATTTATTTCTCCTAAGGCTTCTGGGAAAAATAACCTTGATAATTTAATTAAAATCCCATATATAAATATACATGATTTATGCTGAAGATAGACAAGAAATTGTTGCCCAGAAATTTGAGGCCATCCACGAGGTTCTCAATGAACGAAGCCTAAGAATTTGGTGTGCAACTGAAGCTAGAGCTTTGGGATATGGGGGAGTCAGTATAGTTGCTCGAGCAACAGGTGTTTCACGCCCCACTATTTATAAAGGCCTGGAAGAATTTACCCAAGAAGACAAACTTGATTCTGAGCGTATACGTGCTCCAGGTGGTGGTCGCAAAAAACATACAGATAAGTACCCAGAATTATCACAAGCTCTTGATGACTTAGTAGAACCTTTTACGCGAGGAGATCCAATGACTCCTTTACGTTGGACAAGCAAAAGCACTACTAAACTGGCAGAAGAACTTAATAAGCGTGGATTCAAGATAGACCCTAAGACTGTATACAACATGTTGCGGGAAAAAGACTACAGCATGCAGGCAAACCGAAAAACAAATGAAGGTTCCTCACATCCAGATAGAGATGAGCAGTTTCATTTTATTAATGATCAAGCAAAGGAATGCCATGCTTCTGATTGTCCGGTGATCTCAGTAGATACGAAAAAGAAAGAGAACCTTGGTAATTATAAAAATGGCGGTCAAGAATGGTGCCCCAAGAAATCACCAACTAAAGTTAACATGCATGATTTCCCTGATAAAGAATTGGGTAAGGTAGCCCCCTATGGCATCTATGATTTGTCTGAAAACAAAGGGTGGGTTAGTCTTGGAATTAGTAGTGATACAGCTGAATTTGCCGTTGCCAGTATTCGTAGTTGGTGGAACGAAGTTGGACAGTTTCGCTATAAAAATTCTACATCTATTATGATTACAGCTGATTGTGGTGGTAGTAATGGCTATCGTGTTCGTCTATGGAAATATGAATTACAAAAGTTCTCCAATGAGATAAGTAAAAAAATTATTGTATGTCATTTTCCTCCAGGTACAAGTAAATGGAACAAGATAGAGCATAGAATGTTTTGCTTCATAACTAAAAATTGGCGGGGTAGTCCTTTGATTGATTTACAAACTGTTGTCAATTTAATCAGCAACACAACAACGAAGAAAGGTTTGGAAATAAAAGTAAAAGTTGATAAAAGGAAGTACGAAAAGGGTCGGAAAATTTCTGCCGATGAATTTGCTGAGATTAATTTAGAAAAAAGGGAATTTCACGGGGAGTGGAACTACATAATAAGGCCGGACAATAAGCCTTAGATGTAAACATTATTTTTCCCAGAAGCCTAACTTTAATCACTGAAACTGTATTTGTTCTCCAGTTATTGGAAACAACACCTCCGTCACCTCACGTTTACCACTCGATAAACGATGCAACTGAATCACCACATCGACAGTCTTGCGCAAATACTCGCTGATGCCTTGGGCAGTGTTGCCGGAAAGCTTCACGTTGGCAGGGATTGCTTCATCCAGCGCCAGATCAGGACTGTTGGCATGCAGGGTACACATGAAACCTTTGTGTCCTGAGTTTAAGAGTCGTAAAACGGGAAAGGTATTGGCGATGGATAGCTCGCCAGCCAGGATAATATCGGGACGACTACGCATCAGGTGATCAATCACATGGGAGTAGCCAACGCAAGGATTTGCTTCATTACGGCTGACGATATAATTCACCTGATTGTGATGGGGGATGATGAGCTCACGAGTGTCTTCTACTGACAGAACTCGTTTGTCTTCGGGGATGTAGGGGATTAGCACATTCAAGAAAGTGGTTTTACCGGAACTGGTGCCGCCAGAGACCAACACCGTTTGGCCATGTTTAATGTCAGTGACCAGGCGTTGCTTTAGATCTCCCGTCAGACCAAAATCTTCCAGTTTGAGCTGAATATATCTGCGCATGCGGATGGATATCGACAACTCTGCTCCTTGCACGTTTTTACCCATCATCGCTTCGAAACGGTGACCACCGGGTAAGGCAGTGGATATTCTTGGTTGTTGGCTGAGATCAAACTGAATGCCATTGAGATTGGCTAACACCTGGCACAATCCCCGCCAATATTGAAAAGAAAAGGCTGGTACATCACACCATTGATAACCAGAGCCAGCAATTTCAAGGCCAATCTGCCCTTGTTTGACCGCGGTTAATTCCACCAAATTTTTGTGGGTGAAAAAAGGCTGTAACGGTTCAAGCTGCGCTGCTAATACCACATCCATGAGCTTAGTCCTCTGCCACTACCCAATTACCGCGGGAGTGGATCCCACCGTTGGGATAGGTGATGACTTTGCGTTTGTATTGGAGTGAACTGACTTGATGCACACCTTTACAGCCCCGTTCTCGGAGATCGGGGGAAAAGGCTTTCGTCCAATTTCCGCTGCTGTAGCCACTTGATCCTAACCTCCCATAGACAGACTGAACAGCGGTTTTATATTCCCAGCTTTCTTGGCAATTATAGTGACGAAGAGGAAGCTCAGCTTGTTTGACCACTTCCAACTCACTGTTATCGGGGCGGTGGTAAACTTCATAAGTTACTCGTGGAGTGACCAGATAACAGCCTTCTTGAATGGCCTTGTGGGGAAAGTATTTGCTGCGGTCTTCAATATAGATGTAAGGCAAAGCCTCTTCATCTTCTCTGACTTGTGGGTGGGCAACTTCCAATCTTTTCCCATTGGCTTCAATATAAATAACAGTCTTGGCTTTTGCGGTTTTGTGTTGATCATTATGGACAAATTCCACCACTTGTCTTTGGTGAGGAAGAAATTCGTTATTGCGCAGACAGCTGGTGACGTACTCCCGTTGTCCTCGCAATGTGTGATACCAACGTTTTTTCAGGTACGTTTTTCCTGCTGGCCAATCATGAACGTATTCTCCCTCACAACCTTGGACTGTGGCTTGTAAATTTACGGCAGGTCCGTGGGGCTCGCACTCAGGACTTACAAATTGTGGCCCCAGAGAGGTTTTTACTCGGCGCCGAGCCATGGTAATGAGCTTCCTGCCATCAATATCTCGGATAGGATCGCATACTGATGTGACAAATTCGTGTGGGGTTGGATTGCCTCTGGGTCGGCAAGATCTCGCTTGGTGTTCAACTCCTTGGACATTGAAAAAAGCTCGCTGTTGTTCTTGGGATTGATTGTTAGGAAAATCGTGAATCAATTGACAGTCTTGCATAGTCCAGGCGATAGGAATGGCTGGCTGTCCCATTTGCCGATGACAACCTTGTACTTGTTTTTTGTTATGGGTGCGATCGGTGTAAACCGCTTCCACTTGCGGGTAAGCTTGTTCTGTATGCCAATCAATCTCAAAAGGACAATCGCCCCTTTGTTCCGTCAAAGGATAGGGTGAGGTTTCATCGACATAAAGCCGGTCATTAAGATACTGGCGCTGGCCTTGTTCATCAATCCAGTATTTTTGATAACGAGCAAAGGCCTTTCGTGTTTGCAGACGCACATCGTCCTGGCAATTGGGGCATTGATAGTCTTTATTGATAGGAAAAACATCATTGGTATCACTGCAATCGGTTTGATGAATAATCTGACCATTTTGTCGGCTGATGCTACGGGTTTGGATGATTACCCGATCATGGGATTCATCGATTCTTGGAGGACAACCGTCGGTAGTAACTTCAACCTCAACGGGTATAGGATCAGGTATTAGCTCTGGTTTTTCAGCTGCTGGCCCAGATGGAGCCGGTATGTCTGGTGAGTTGAATTGGTTTTGGGCAAAATTGAAATTAGCTGCCTTGTTTTTTTTAGGTTGAGCTGCAGGATTATTCTGACGACTTTTGAAAGCAGGAATCACGTTAGAGTTATCACCAGATGTGGCTGCTGGCCCAGATGGAGCCGGTACGTCGGGTGAGTTGAATTGGTTTTGGGCAAAATTGGAATGAGCTACCTTGTTTTTTTTAGGTTGAGCTGCAGGATTATTCTGACGACTTTTGAAAGCAGGAGTCACGTTAGAGTTATCACCAGAGGTGGCTGCTGGCCGAAACACCGCCTGTATGTCTGGTAAGTTGAATTGAGTTTTGGCAAAATTGGAATGAGCTATTTTGCCTTTTCTTAGCTGAGCCGCAGGACTTTTTTGACTACTTTGGGAAGCGGGAGTTATGTTAGCGCTGTCACCAGATGGGGCAATGGAGGACGTTAGTTTTTGTGGAGTCATATGAAAGTGCAAAGGGTCTTTTTGAGTCATCGTAGTGGGTGGATGAAGAAATTGTTCTAGCTTCATTGAATCCGTTTCTTCCTTGTTGACTCGGCGGTCTCTTGAAAGAATTTGTAAGGGGATCAGATTGTTGCTGTAGGGTTCGCTTTCCTCTGACTTGGCAGTCGAGGTTTTTGCTTTAGACTCCTTTGCTTTTGGGCTTTCAAGTACCTTCACCACATTTTGCTGCAATACTTGGGGATCGGCTTTGAGCTTTAGCTGTGTGCCCTTTGCCAACGCGCAACGTTTGACCATAAAAGCATTGGCGATTGGGCGTTGTAGCAACTGTGATTTGGCAGAGGAATCAGAGGAAGCCAATCTGATATGGCTCCACAATATCTGGACAATATATCGACCGTGGGAATTCCAACAACGAGCTTTACCTATTAGCAAAACCTGATGAGGAGATTTGTTGTCAGACTTCATTTCTCTCCAATATTCATCAGGGATTATTAAACGTCCTGTCACTTGAGTGCCAGTTAAAGACAGAGAAGTGTCTTGTTGGATTACGCTGTAAAATGGGGATGATGATACAGACACCTGTTGATCAACTGCCGGTTGTGCTGACTGAGCCCACAGACTTGGACAGCCGATACACCACCAGATTACGCAACTCAATATCAAACTGGTCAGGGCACACAACAGGGCAGCAGCCATAAAAGCTAACACTGGAGTCAGCATCACCACGCCTAATCGCAGCATGCGTCGTTGTTGCTGGCCATTTCCGAATAACATCCACTGCGTCCGCCAATTTCTGCTACCTTTTGCCATGAGATCCTCCGAGAGATTGATGGGAAGGAAGTGCTGAATAAGAATAAGGATTCTGTGGTTCTACTGGAGCAACACCATTAACTCCAAAGGGTTGAACAACAGGATTATCTGCCGGCACCATAATTTGTCGACCATCGGGTCCGGTTACGGTCATCATGGCAACGGGAGGGCGTAGATAAATGTCTTGCTCGGGGATGATCTGAATCCTTGATCCAGCAGCAATGGTGATGGTGGGGGCCATGTCGAGATACTGATCCAAAATTCTTGCTGTCACTTGCCCAAGACTTTGGGATAAAGCGTCGCCAGCATGGTTAATGCCTTCACGATGCGAGCTGTTGCCAGCCATTTGCGATAGCGATGAGATTGCGGCCATGGTAAAGGCTGCCCCATATTTTTGCCAGAGATGTTGATCCACTTCGCCCACTAAACCGCTGCGGCCCATTTGATCGGCAGCTTTGGCTTCGGTCAGCATAATGCTAACGCCATCAGGGCGAATGGCTCGTTTGCAACTTATTGGCAGTCGTGACTGTCCCACTTTATTGAGACTGCCATAACTACAGATTATGCGAGTGTAGGCGGGTAAAAGAATAGTGCGGTTGTTAGGACTTAAGATGTCTCGATCGACGACGGCGATAACTCGACCTGGCACCTGAGAATGAACACTGTCTTCTAGAACAGCAGAAATACGCATGTCAGCGGTCAGAATACGGGATCGATCTACCGGCAAAGAGGAACGATCAGCTGGAACCATCGGTTCTCCCTGTTGGTAGTCAGGATCTTGGCCGCGATAGCTAAACGCAGGACCAGAGTTCGGTGGTTTACCCTGTGTCTGCTGCTGCCAAGACTGCCATTGTCGTTGACCGCGTAAGATTCTTGCCTGTTGCTCCCGCTGTAGAGGAGATTGATCGGGAAAATCAAAGCGATCTAACTCTAAATCTTCTTGAGGAGGAGGTGAAGCTGCTGGCTGTTCAGGTCGCGGTGGTGATACGGTTGTATACAAATCTTTTGCTAACGTTTGCACTTGTTTGGTTACTGGAGCAGAATCTTGATCCTCGCCACAGCCGTTAAGCATCAGCAGAAATGAAAACACAGAAATGCCAGCAACACCTTTGTTCATGCTGCTTGACCTTGCATTGGTAATGTAGAAATCACACAAGTGATTTTTTGCCCGTTACGTAAAGTAAAAGCTCCTGCGGCATGAGCAACCAGTTTGTTGCCCACCCGAACCACATTGATCGGTGTATCAATGCCATCAACCACATTATATATGGTGGGCAAGTTTACTTTTTTCATGCGGTTGCCATAGTCAAACCAAGTCCTGATGCCATCGCTGTAGACTCTGTCAGGGGCAATGGACTGATCTCCAGCCATAGCAAACTGAAAGCTCAATTCACTGGGGTCAAACAACACATCTTCTAGGTATTCAGCTTCTGCTGAAGTTTCAGGTGGATTTAAAGAGATTGGTGACTCACCTGAGCTATGGGTCACGGAGTTTTTGTTTGTGTCCAGAAAATTGTTTCTGTTAAAAATCTGCTCTCTTTTATCACCCAATTGATGGACCTGGGGCGCTTTGACATAGACGGTGACATCACTAACATGGCGAGAATTATATCCTTCGCCTCTGACATAAAAAGCGTAAACCAAGCCGCTTTTACCAATGGCGGTAATTGTGGTATCCATCCCCACCATATGTTTTAGACGAACCAACATGACATGGGGGCGTAGCTTTTGGGTCATGAAACTACCCGGATCTCCAACCACAATATGCTCAATCACCTCCCAGTCCGGCAGAATAATGGTGGTGGTCATGAATTCTCTGAGACGTACACGGATTACTTCATGGGGGTGATAGTGAGCAACATAAACACCGGCTTGGGTGCCGGCTTGATCCCAAGCCCGTTGAATAGCGCCCAAGGGTAGAGATTCTTGTCTAGCGACTGATGGATAGTCACCTTGAATCTGTTCTTCGACATCGGCATTTCCTTCCATTTCAGTGATCGGTGATGCGGTTATCGGTGGGTCAGTGTTCGGTGATCGGTGTTCATGCACCGGTGGTTGCTGGGCAACAACTCCTTTCATTAAAAAAGCCTGCACAATAAATGCACACAAGAGGTTTCTCCGCAATTTACGTTCATTCTTCATCATGATATCTTCTCCTTTTCGTTTCATAGGTTTGACTGATTACCGACCACTGCCCCATCGCTCCCCGCATCATCGATCCTTCTTTATCAGAGTGTAATGGCTAACAGTAAAGCCAATGGGGTTAACATAGCGGTCATCAAAACCGACTTGTCTCTCTTCACAAGTAGCAGTAAGGGTTGAGACCCAAACATTGCGACCGATCTCCTGCCCATCTCGCATATCAATAGACATCCACTCTACTTGCCACACATTGGGAGCCGATGGTGCCAGGTGGGTGGTACTTAACAATGTTACTGATCTTGTCACCCGATCTTTTTTGAATTTCTCCAAGGGAGAATCAGAGTTTGACGGCTTCATAAGATCGTAAAAGCTTTGATAGAGATCCTTGGAGGTAAACCAGATCAGCTTTTGCCACCGATCTTCTTCAGATTGATGATCGATGGTCTCCCGCCAAGCAACGTATTGCCGGGCGAGAGTCTCCATGAGCAGGTCACGGCCTGCCTCTGAGGTTTCAATTGGTTGGATATGAACCACTTGATGGGATTTCTCATGCACAGTCAGCAACATGGGCTGTATCTGCTTGAGGGGAAATGCTCCCCATAACAGCAACACAGTACCAACGTTGGTGAAAAACAACACCACGCAAGCAATGGTGAGCACTCGTGTTACCCATTGCAGGGAGCGATAATCGTGGCCGATATCAAGCATGGCGCTTCAGATGACAGAGTTCAGAGGCATGTCCCGGACGCATATCCGGGATCAGAACTCTATTTGCAGATTCTTGGATTATGAACTTTCCATCAAAGTAGAATGGCTCCATGTCACATTCAGCACATGGGCTTCGTTTGAGTTCGTCAGTGCCAGTACCATATGTGGGCGGATGCTCTTGGGTTGAAGAACAACCTGCGCTCAATAGCGCTACCATTAATAAAGCTTGTTTAGTCATATTTTTCTCCTTTCGATTTCCACTTTCTCATTCTCACTTTGACAAGTCTCTGCAATCTGATCCCGGATCTGCGTCCGGGACAAGCCTCTGGCCTCTGTCAAATCCCAAATGCATCCGACATCCCCTTATTCCCACCACTCAAAGAACTTCCACCAGAACTGGCCGATGGTCCTTGACTATTCGATCCTGAATTGCCTGAGCCTTGGAAAATCTCTCCGCTTAGCCTTTCTGATTGTCCCTTGTCATAGCCGGCAGAAAAGCCTTTGTTGTAGGGAGGAGTTTTTTTGCCAAACTCAGCTTTAAGATTGCTGGCAACAATGCCCATACGACGACCGGTGAAGCGCAGAGCCGTTCCTGCTGCGGCCATACTGGTAGATACTACTGCCGCTGCTGCTCCTGGTCCGTCTTGCGCTCCAGAAATATTGGAGGCAATGGTGGCAGCCTTAAGGTGGAACAACACAGAGACAAAACCGAGGATAAACAAAATCCAATACTCTCCACTGAAGATAAAGTCGTTTGAGCTGACTCTCAAAGACACTCCATCAGTGGTAACCGCACCAATGATGCTTTGAGCAACAGATAGGGTAAAGCCCATGGCTACAGCCGCTAGGACTACTGTCAGACAGCCATCCAACACCACACGCATGCCCATAGTCATAAAACCACGCGTTGAGGAAAATGCTCCGGCCACAATGAGCAGAGGAGAAATGGCGGTTACGGCTAGTAACTTGAAAGTTCCTTCCAATATGTAAGCCAGGAATATCCCCCAGACAAAAACAAAAGGTATCAACATGACAAGAGCACCTAACATCAAGCCGATTTGGTAAAATCCGGTATCACTGATAATGAGGGAGCCAATGTTAAATATCTTCATCAGCTGAGAATCCATGGCGGTGAGCAACCCAGTTATTGAAGGAGTCATATGCTCAAAGGTTCCGATCCGCATAATAGTTTGGGCTAAGGAAGAGGTTGTCTCTACCACTGGGTTATAGAACCATTGCCAGTACAATTCATGTTTCTGTAACACCAAAGTGACGATGGAAAAAATCAACAACGGTTTGGCGAAATTCTCAAAGGTAAGCTCTCCTTTAAAGCACCCTCGATCAATCAACATCCACACAAACCAAACACCAACAAAGGCACTAAACAATAGTAATGCTCCAGGAGCTACAGCAGAAAATACTTGCTGTCCGTAGTTGTAGGAAAGCTGCTGTAGGGGATCGAAGATTTTACAGGAATAGCAGGTCATTATTTTCTACCACTACTGCCAGTGTCTTTGACAATTCCTGCTCTTTGAAACGACACCGGCTGTGAATCGGTAATAACAGCACTATGCAATTCTAATTGTTGCGCTTGAAGCATGCGCAGCTCTCTCACTTCTGCAGCAATCAAATTTAGCAGTTGATTGGTTTGATGGATGGCTTCAATAACCGTAGTTGCAGATGCTGCTTGTTGGCCAATAGAGTGAGCCTCTTTGATGGCTTGAGGAAGAGAATGCTTTTGCTGCTCGGCTAAGGCTAAACTATTCAAGGAAGCTTCTTGCACTACATGCTGTCTTTCTTTACGTACAGTTTGTTGTAGGTCTGCTGTGAGATAATCTGGGTTTGGTAAAAACAAACGAGATTGAGCATAAGATCGTACTGATTGAACATCCGTCAACTGAGCTGTCTGGGAGGTAAACAGATTAATCCGATTGAGGGTGGTAATGGGATCGCCTTTGCGATCAAGAAATCCTAGATTGATGGCTTGCCTCAAGGCCTGCGGGTTACCAATCAATTTTTTCATTTGATCCATTTGGTCTTTTAGTGCCTTCATTTCATTAATGGTTTTGGTGGCGTTGGTAATCATCTGCGCCATTTGCATGTACGAAGATGGGTTCCATACGGTCATCATGGCGTTAGCGGGGTTCAGAATGCAGAGTACAGAGGTCAGAATACAGATGATAACTGTGCGAAAGCTGATAGCTTTGTATAGTTGTCTCATATTAAATACTCTCTACTTTTTTCTTCTGAACTCTGTCATCTGTACTCTGCCCTTTACATAGCCGCTAAGCAGCTATGTACTCCTCCACCCACCGTTCCATTCCCCACTTCTGCTGTAATTCTCGAACCAAACGTACGGGCTTTGAACCTGAGCGATAGATCTTCAGTAGCGGCCCTAAGCCAGAAAGATCCACGTCTAAAATCACTGCTTCATCTTGGCGTTTGACCAAGACAGAATGTTTCAGTCTTCTGCCCACCTGACTGGTACCTTTGATATACGACCACTGGGCGTCGGTCAGATCAAACATGGCGTAATCTTCTCTATTCGCTGACGGATTGGGGAACAAAAAGAAAGTCGAGCATTGCTCTAAAATCACATCACGCAAACCTGATTGCTCAATCGATTGGGCATTTTGAAAACAAACATTGATGGATCCTCTGAGTTTGCGATGCTCCCGAAACAAGGTTTTGACATAACCGCGAAACACCGGATCCTCTAACATTGGAGCGGTTTCATCAATGAAGATCATATGGGGACAGGCTTGTTCTCTAACCAGTGCACGAATGCGATGCATGATGTAAGTGGTCATAGCAGCAGCACAAACAGGACTACGTTGCACTTCGGTCATTTCAAAGGAAACCAAGCGAGACCCGGTCAAATCTAAAGCATCATAAGCCTCAGAAACTTGAGCACTACCTACTTTTTTAGGATCTAGAGAAGGATTCAATTGGCTTGGATGGACCAGTTGTGTGCCATTAAACCAATGACCTAGAGGGCTGGGTTGAATCCATTTTTTGAGGCCTTCTTTAAGTTCTGATCCGGTATCAAAGGCCGATTCCCACATGGCATTGAGGGTGCGGTGTCGCAGAGGCACGGTCATAATCAAACTCACTGCACGCATGGCAATTTCAAAACTCTTACCATCTTCATCACTACGACCGGCAAGCATACATAAGAATTGTGATAGGAACATGCGATTGGCTGTGGTGTCTTCGCAGACGAAAGGATTCAAAGGTACAGAATTCTGGCTCCCGCCCAAATCGATATAAGTACCCCCCACAGCTTGGGTAAAAATACGAGTGCCATTAAAGCGATCGAAGATGTAAGCCCGTAAATTGGAGTGGCGCATAGCTCCACCAATCAAATGTTCAAACAAGGTGGTTTTACCACTACCTGCAGGGGCAATCACCACACTATTGGCTTTGGTTTCTTCGCCTTCGCCACTGTGTAGTTGCAGGCTGTATGCGTGACCGGATGGAGTTTTAAATAACCGCAAAGCTCCTTCACCCCAATCACATTTTGGTAAGCCTTCAGCATCACTTTCAAAGGGGATCAAATAGGCCAGATTATGAGAGAGAGGATGAGTCGCTCTGACCATTGTTTTGTAGCCTGGAAACTGACAACGCCATAGCCATTCTGCTGCTCCGGTTTCAACCACTGGTGAAATACCATAGGAACGAAAGATACGTTTGATCTCACTCAACAGAAATTCCACTTCTTGCTTAGATGAGCTACGCACAAACAAGCACAATTGGTAAGTGTAATAAGATGACTCACCTGACTGCACCAACTCCATCGCTGAATTAAATTCTTCATTGGTTTTTTGTGAACCAAACATCATATTGGCTTGGCGCAAGCGATGCTCAAGGGCAGCTTTGCTGGCTATTTTCTTATGGCCTTGGCCCATATGCAAGACGGTCATACAAACAGGTAATGAGAGAATCTAGCGCAGAATATGGGGTGGGCTTTCTTCACCCCAGCTTTTGAGGGAAATCACCGCCTCGTAAGTCTTATCTGTCCCATCTTGGGTAATAATTTCACCAGAGTTGGGATTGAATTTTACCTGTACCGATGGCAGCCGTTCTGAAAGGTGATCGGTAAAAGGAGCCATGGGGTGATGCTTGCGATTAAGCAGTGACCCCCAAAAAGTCAACAAGGGACTGAGGGGTTGGGATGATTCATTTTCTGCTGTATTACCATTGTTGAGAATTCTCGGAGCAAAATCATGGAGGGCCTCAAGAGTTAGATTGACCATTTCATTCAGCTGGGCAACTCCAGAGCGAATGGCGGCGGGAAGATGTGGCTGATTTGACTCATCACTAGGTTTATCATCCACTTTGCTATCTTGTTTGCCGGCAAGATTTTTTCGTTTCAAAGCAGAGTTAACTTGTTTTGTGGCTTTGTTTCTGGCTTGTTGCCAGGAAGCTGAGCAAGAGTGTTTGATTTTCTGCAAGAATTCTTGCGCGGATCCATTGCCTGAGCTTTTAGGGGTGTAGGTCAAAACAATATAGTGATGATTGACGTAACTGCGTTTAAAATCAGCCATCCATTTATCATGGATTGATTGCAGCAAAGGCTGACCATAGTCAGCTTCCATTTGGTAGCACCGTTCGTCACGGGTGGTGATGATTTTGAAAGAAAAACCTTCTTCAGCTATACGATCTAACCAAGCCTGCCGCTTTTTGAATTGAGCTTGTAGCTCGTTTAAGGTTTTAGCGCTGATATCTTGTCCTGCGAGATAAAGGGTTTGGGTCAATGAACCATCTTTTCCCATCAGGGTGATGCCATCATCTAAGACTCCTGCAAATTGGAGAATGTCACTCAAATGACTTTCCTGCGGTGGTTTCATGACACAATTACGAATGGGTTTCACGAGGGCAACGCCTATTGCGCCAGCAAGACAGGTGAAGCCGACAGTGAGGCTGGTTAATGGGACAGGGTTAAGCAACATAGCAGTGGACTCCTTTGTTAGTTTGTTGTTGTTTTTGTTCGACTAAGCTATGAGTTCTACGACAGCGATACCGCGCCATGAATACTTCAACAAAGTGAGGATCCTTAATGGTCCAAGTTATAAACAGCAGCTGTAAAAGAACCATGCACACGATCCCGGTCAGCACTCCATTGCAAACAAAACCAACCACCCCACCAACCATTGCCACCAAGGTGGCGTTAATAGAGGCCAGTATTAACTGAGCTGGAGCAGTCACGGATTTGAGAATAAGTTGGGACAACAGCATGACAGATCTTCTTCGTTCTTCAAGAACCGCCAATGAATGACTTGAGCAATGGCCAAGCGCTTAATGCGACACCAACCCCGGTAACAATAATGGCCAATTTCCATTGAGGACGACCGGTTACAAATAGCATGATAGCAATCAGTGCTCCCACTCCGACAACAGCTTTACCTATTAGCAGCAATTGGCCTTCCGCCGCTTCGGCTTTGTCGACAAAAGGCTTAGCAAAGTTAGCAAGGCAAGGATCAGCCACAAACGTGCAAAGTAAACCTGCAACAATGATTAGAAAGGCCAGGGAGCACAATGACGTCCAAGGTAAATTAGTGAGGGAAAGGTTTTGACAAATGTTAGTAACAAAGCGGGGCATAGATTATCTCCTGCAAGTTTGTTGTGGGGAATTTTTGATAAGAACCAGCCGCCTGCGTACTGGAACTTGACTCAGACGGCTGGCTTAGGAGGACTACACTCTCCTGCTGTCCTGTTTCTGTCGGGGAGACTAAACAGAAACGATATACAGAAGAACTAGCGCCAGGATTGAGGGCAACACACCTCAATTTCCCAATAATCCTGGCTGTCGCTTCGAGAACACCACCAAGGTATTTCCTCGAGAACGATTTCGGTGAATACGTATATCCCCATTGCTGAGAGAGGAATAAAAAACGCAGACAATTGCTTTGCAAATGAAATAAAGATGAGTTAGGTTGAGGTGCACTTCCAGTGTGTTTTGGCAGGTGAATTCCAATCCACCTGCTAGCCTCAGACTTGTCTGTGTGGACTGATTTATTTCCACACAGACTTTTTTTTGGCAATCCAATCGAATACCGTAATTGATGGCGAGCTAGGCAAGACAAGGCACTCATTATATTTCCTCCTCTTGTCCAGACTTTCGAAAAGAAGCTGTCGCAGCATCTGCCTGTTTGGCTGACACTCCCAACCCAGCAGAAGGAAACCATTGAATAAAACCAAGACCCTTTTGAGTGATAACGATTTCGCTGATGCGTGCCTCTGTGCCATCGTCTTGCAAGAATTTACGGTTTTGCAACTTACCTTCGACAAGAATGCAGGAACCTTTGCCGAGATGATTGCTAATAAAATCAACCAGCTTCTCCCGCCAAACCACAATGCGATGCCAATCGGTACGAGTTTGCTGAACGCCTTTGCTATCCATCCATTTGTTATTGGTAGCCAAATATAAAACCGCAAACTTGGTCATTTCCTCTGTTGCTTTTATCTCTGGAGGGCGACCGATATGGCCTAATAACAAAACGCGATTCATGTGGATTCTCCTAAATTAGCCTGTGGCATTTTTTCAGTATTTTGATAAACATGGCCATACGATGTTTTGATATAATTACGTTGCGTATATATAATTAAATTTATAAATAAATTTTACATAAATGTCAATACGCTTTTAAGGCATAAGCTACAAAATGAGGGGAAAATCAAAGTGCGTATATAGCAATACTCGGGAAAGGTAAAGCGTAACAAGTACCTTTAAATTTTAGGACATATAAATTTATGGTTTCTTAAGTATGAAACAAATTAACCACATTGTCAGGTTGCTTTGGTTCTTCTTTCGTCAATGTCAAAGGTAATGTTAAAACCGTTTGGTTGTTATTCCTAGTTTCATGTCTTATCTTGAGGCTACCTCCAAGCTGTTTAACCAAATAGACCATAGCTTTATCTTCGAGCTTCAGGTGATCATATTTTTCTTGGGGTGATTCGAAGGCAGCGATTTTATCACCAACTGCATATCCGTTATCTATCAGCTTAACCTGTATGTTGTTCTTGTCATCAGAGATTTTAACTGTGATTTTCCCATGGTCAGCTGGCAAGCGTAGTAAAGATCTGTGGAATAAATTAACCAACAACAAGCTTAGCAAGTGAGGGTCAGTTGTAAGCACTACAGGAGAGGTAGCATCAATTTTTACGTGGATCTGTTTTTGGTAAATCTCAACAGCAAACAATGTTTGTAGGCTATCAAAGCTATCTATTAGGTTGGTTTCTTGTAGCTGCAGAGGAGATGCAATGGCATTAGGGGTGTAGTCTAGTAGCTTACAAGCACTGACGCCTAAACGAACTAAATCTTTGTCAGTGACGTTTAAGTCATTCTCACCAGCTAAGGTTTGGGTGATAATAACGATAGATTCCCTAACTTGGTCAAGAACGGCAAGCTGCTTACGTTGCAGCTTATCAAGAAATTTGTTGTACGCCTTGTAACTACTTTGCATCAATTGAGTTAAATGCTCTGTTGCCATATTTTTCTCTAAGGAGGTGGTCAGTTCACCAAGTAGTTCTTCTTCCTGCTGCTTTAGATCTTCTAGTTTTGTGCGATACAAACGTAATGGTTGCTGGAGTAAAAAGTAGTAGGTTATTACTCCAGCTAACAAAATCAACAAAATGCTGCAAACGATTAATGAGATTTCAAACTGATTTAAATCTATAAATTTCTTGCAACCAAGGTTTTGTTTTAGATGAAAGCACAGTAACTGATCATGATTTTTCAAATGAATGAATTCATTCCAGTTATGGCTGCCTATATTTTCTGGCAGCTGGCCGTAATCTTGTCGGAGTGTTTCTTTTGCATTATCGCTGAGTTCCATAAATTCTGGATCATCAACAGAGTATAAATCCCAGGTTACAAGCTTGCCAATTTCTGGTACAGGCATGGTGCCCATGACAATGCCATACCAGCTTCCAGGTTGTTCAGTTGTATCTTGCACTGGCTGATAAAAAACCAAATCAGTACCTTGCTTGAGAATTATATTTTTTCCTGGATTAGCTAAAATATACTCATGAGGTATGTTGTGTTCTATGTTTTCAACTACTCCAAATCTGGTGACTAGAGTTTTGGGATTATTGAATGGGGTAAAGGAAAACTTGCACTCCATACCCACGTTAGACAAATAAGCAAGTTGATGGGTACTAAACAGGATGTTTTGAATCCTTTTGCTAGTTTGCTTTACGTCGTCGCTGTCAATGGCTTGTATTCGCTCGCTGCTAACCGTTACCATGTCTGCAACGTGATCGATTTTCTTGTTTAATTTTAAGGTTAATTCAGCCACAAACCTTTGCTGTGATTTATGAAATTTATGGTTTTCCAGAGCATAAAAAGCACCAATCCATACCAATGAAATAATAATCCAAGCAGCCAAAACATAACAGCCAACCTTTAGCCATGATACCGGACTATGCAAGCTGAAGTTGAGATTTTTTATTTTATCCGAAAGCGCCTCAGCCATGATTATTTCCTTTTTTTGCTCCTGCGTAAGCACAAAAGACCTTTTTGCAAATGATGTCAAGAGTCGGATCATATTAATTAGTTGCTCCGATAGATTGTATTTGCAAACTTTATTTGCTCAGTTGACCTCCAACAATAATGCAAAGCTCTTATGACGTAGCCTTCAAGCCAAAACCAACTGGTGACAAAGCCATAGTTGCATTTTTTTCCTCTCTAAACTGGTCTAGGGTTGCTTGCTCTTGCTGGATTTTATCATTAATCGCTGTTAACTCTTTCTGCCAAAGTGAATAATTAGGGTGATTTTTACAAGCATCATCAACTGCTGGCTTAAAGCTTTGTTCAAAAAGTTGTTGGCAAACTTTGTCGAACAAAAAAACCCCGTAGATCATTTCCATGTGCCTAGCTTGCCAACCGTTGCTGCGAAACTCTTCGCCAACGATATCTGTACGCTGTAAGGCTTCTTGAGCAAATTTTTTCCTTAGTTTGGTTTGTTGATCTTGGCCAAGGTTTGCTATCTGTTGGTTGATTTGTGATCGGTATTGCTTTTCTCTATCCCATTGCAAACCTGCAAGGCTTGATTCCAAGCAGTGTTTCTCATGGTTCAGTAGCTCAATCTTTTCTCTACTGTGGGTGATTTGTTTATCCAGATTGGTTGCCCTGTTACCCAGTTCAAACCCACCAACTGTAATTTTATTGATCACTTCAGGTTTTATCGCCCAGGTGATCCAAGCCTTTTTGAATGATTTGTTACCAGCTTCTCCCATGAGGAATTTTGAAGAAGCTATAAGCCTGCAATACCTGCGCCAATAGGTTAGATCGTCAGCGAAATTATCATGCAAAATATTAGCCAGCTGTAATAAAAACTCTGATTGGTTTTGTGTTTGGGAAACCTCACCTATTTCATCAAACCAAATATTTTTCATTTTTCCTCCTAATTCAATT
>SDBT01004348.1_pt1:0-22500 | contig 24109 bp, 16 predicted proteins | sample 2277101 | NCBI WGS metagenome assembly SDBT01 (sample SAMN10404973, study PRJNA504765) | marine sediment metagenome | isolation source: marine sediment core GS10_PC15, 103 cmbsf | place: Arctic Ocean: Southern Knipovich Ridge | collected 2010 | reverse complement strand
TTGGGCACCTCCTGGTACCCGATGTAGGAAGTGTCAAATTTTAAACCGTTGATTCTGTCCAGGAATTAACTGCTGATGACACCTACGTCGATTCCCCCTGGAGCCGCGCCCCTTCCTCCTCATGTGTTTGGATTCGCGTCCCGGAACGCCCACAGGGTTGCAGCTACGGTCCTGAGATGCGAGAATCAGCCGCAGATAGTGTCCTGGAGAGGTAGCGCGGGAGCAGAACCACTGGAGCTTACTGCGCAGGAGGTGAGAAAAGGCTGTTCAGGCGGCTGCTTCACGCCAGTGACCAGCGACAATTAGATTTACCAGACCGGTGAAATAATTGTCGTTGATCAAGCTTTATGGCCTTGTCAGCATATTCCTGTTCGTCTGTAACCAGATACCCTCCTGCCTGCAGCCTCCTGTCGATGCCTCTCTTGTCTTGAGATAGCGCTGGGTCATTCAATGCTGTTTATATAGTGGAAGTGCTCCGTGGATAAACGACTTATCCGCCATTCAACCGGTATCTCCCGCAGATCGAATGCAAGACGTTCAATTTCAAGAAGCGCACTTCCCTTCAAGAGCCCCAGATGTTCAGCATCGTCGGAGTCGGCAATCACAGCCCGCAATTGCTCATCCGCACGCGTGATCGAGACCCCATATCGTTCCTGGAGATATCGGTACAGGGTATTGGGCAGATCATCCTCCGGGCATGATTCAAGGTCCTTGAAGAGCAATACCGGCAGTGCGATCCGTTCGAGTATTGCCGGACTGCCACCGAGACTTCGCACCCGGGTGATCTGAATGACTTCGGCTTTCTTCGGCAGTTGTAGCCGCTCTCTTTCTCGATCGTTGGCACGTCGTTTTCTGCACGACAGAACCCGGCTGAGCGGGCGCACGCGGGTACCATCAGATCGGGCAATATGGAAGAAATGGAATAACGCCCGCTCGGGAGTGTGCGTAGCAACAAAGGTGCCGATCCCCTGTCTTCTCACAACCAGATTCTGAGCGGTCATCTCGTCGAGTGCCTTGCGGACGGTACCTGGACTGACACCCAGTTCCTGAGCGAGATATGATTCGCTGGGGAGCATATCTCCCGCCTGCCAGCGGTTTGTAGCAAGCGACTCGAGGAGCAACTCCTTCACTTGGACATAGAGGGGCCGCAAGCCCGGCCGCTTGTGGCGTATTTCGGCAGTTTCCATGGATCTGATTCCTTTACTGTTGACTATACTATAATATATCTTATATAAGACATAAGTGTAAAGCAATGTTTCAGGGATGCAATATATTCGCAGTGTTGAGGAGGCAGAACAGTGTCGCAGGCTACACGACCCCCTGATTTTCTCGTACACGATCCATCGGATTCAGTCGGCATCGTCGTCATTGAGGGAGTGAGCGCTGGAGACTCCCTGGTCGGATGGGTGATGAGCACTGATGAAACACCACGATTGATCACTGATGATCCGGTACCTCTCGGCCACAAGGTGGCGCTGTGTGACATCAGAGAGGGCGATCCTGTCATCAAGTATGGTGCAGATATCGGGCGGGCTATCACTGCTATCGGCATTGGCGGTCACGTTCACATCCATAACCTGAAAACGAAGAAGTGGTGAGATGATGTCTGAGTTGACATTTCAGGGGTACCGACGCGAAAACGGGCGTGCAGGTATACGCAATAACGTCATCATCATCCCATTGGATGATCTCTCCAATGCTGCGTGCGAAGCCGTAGCTCACAACATTAAGGGGCCACTCGCATTACCGCACCACTATGGCCGTCTGCAGTTCGGCAAGGACCTTGAACTCCTCTTTCGAACCCTGATCGGTACCGGCAGCAATCCGAATGTGGCGGCGGTGGTCGTTATCGGTATTGAACCACAATGGACAAGGCGGGTGGTTGACGGGATCGCAGAGACAGGGAAACCGGTTGAAGGGTTTTCAATCGAGCAGCACGGCGACATCAGCACTATCGCCTCTGCCAGTCGCACCGCAAAAGAATATGTACAATGGTCCTCGAGTATCATGCGCGAAGAGTGTTCTTTCGCTGACCTCTGGGTTTCGCACAAGTGCGGTGAATCAGACACGACATCTGGCGCGGCCTCGAATCCCGCCGTCGGCAATTTTGTCGATAAAACTGATGCGATGGGTGTAACGAACTGTTTCGCGGAAACATCTGAGATCACCGGTGCCGAGGAAATCTGCAGGGATCGTGCGGCAACTCCGGAGATCGGCGAAAAGTGGATGGCCACCTGGCAGGCGTACATGGACGAAGTGATCGAACCACACCGGACGAACGATCTGACTGACAGCCAGCCGACAAAGGGGAATATCGAAGGAGGCCTGACTACCATCGAGGAAAAGGCGCTGGGAAATCTGCAGAAGATCGGAAAGAAGGCCAGGTATATCGATGTACTGGAACCCGCGGAAACCCCTGGAAAAGGTCCAGGACTCTACTATATGGATACCTCCTCAGCTGCAGCGGAGTGTGTCACCCTGCAGGCCGCAGGCGGCTTCGTACTGCATCTCTTTCCAACAGGGCAGGGCAACATCATCGGTAACCCCATCGAACCGGTCATCAAGATAACAGCCAACCCGAGAACGGTTCGGACCATGGGTGAACATATTGATCTCGATTTATCAGGATTACTCAGGCGCGAATTGACCCTGGACGAAGCCGGGGACCAGCTGATCGATCTCGCACTGCGTACGTGTAACGGTCGCCTGACCAGTGCCGAGGCACTTGGACATCGGGAATATGTGATGACGAAACTCTACAGGAGTGCTTGAGTATTCTTTTGGTTCATCCGGTATTTCCGGGCGCGATCCTGTAGGGGGTTTTCTTGCAGTACATCAAGATTATAAGGTATAATACTAACTTAGATGTTGTTACTGTTTGATTAGCGGGAAATAATGGAGAGGCACCAATGAATCTCGAAGCGCAGTGGATAGTGGGTTTTGTGGATGGTGAAGGCTGCTTTCATGTGGGGATCAACAAGCATCCCGATATGAAGGTCGGGTATCAGGTGCTTCCAGAGTTTACTGTTGTTCAGCATGAGAAGGACGTACAGATTCTACATGCATTTAAGTCCTACTTCGGCTGCGGTGTTGTACGCTCCAACCACGGAGACCGAATGGCTTACCGGGTTCGCAGCCAACAGCATCTCCTTCAGCATGTCATCCCATTCTTCGAGAAACACAAGCTCAAGACGAAGAAGGGTATTGATTTCCGTAAATTCAGGACAATCCTGCTCATGATGCAGGAGGGGCTGCATCTGACAGAAGATGGGCTGTTGAAGATCCGGGAGATAGCGGCGGAGATGAATCGTGGGGCTGCCGATTGAACTTTATTTCGCATCCCTCCGAAATGCCTGATACTCTTCCTTGAGGCTGTTCCAGATAGCCATCTTCTCCGCTGGTGTACCCGCGCATTCGAACATGAAGGGTCCGGAATATCCGCTCTTCACCAGACTGTCGATAACAGCAATCCAGTCGATCACTCCCTCATCGTGCCTGGGCAGCCAGTGCCGTTCATCCACTCCATCGTATTCGGCTATATGCAGTGTGCTGATCTCTCCTCCGACTGTCCGGATGAATTCCTCTGTCGTCTCCTGCAGCAGGTGGTTCGTATCGCAACATACGCCCAGCCCCTCAATCCCCTCGATCAGGTCCAATATCTCTCTGCCCGTGTTCCCCAGACACGTTCGCGGTAGACATTCTACCACCAGTTGAGCCTGATACTTTGCTGCTTCCTCTGTCAGGATCCTCAGCGACTCCCTGCACCGTGCAAAGCGCTGCTCGCGCTCATCCTCCGGTACCGGCTCAAAACTTGCGTGTATCACGAGTTTCTCCGGCTGCAGGTACTCACACAGAGCCATCATCGCCGTGATTTCCTCAATGGCTCTCTCCCGCCCCCCCTGGTCGATCTGGGAAATATCGATATCACGTCCGTAGGGGATATGGATCGACCAGATATCCAGCCCGACTGCGGCAGCATTCTGCTGCAGTTGTACTGCCTGAGTCAGCATCACAGTAAGGTCTTCTTCAGAGCGGATCCGCCCGAGCCCGATCTCGATACAGTCGAATCCCGCCTGCTCGATCTCAACCAGCCCGCCCTCATCCAATTGCCCCAACCGCCCGGAAGACATCCCCACACGCCACTGGTTCACATCCGACTCCCGCGGCCCACCTGTACACCCTGCGATCAGTATTCCCATCAGCAGCACAGAGATGGTTTTATATGTCTGCATCCTTTTGTCCTCAACTTCCTGCCTGAGATTCCGCTATTGTCATGGAGATGGAATATGGATCAGAAAATATCATTCTGTCTGGACTGACATCAAACCCGTAACAAAGCAGCGCGGCTAATGAGGATCTGCAAAGTACACATCAAGATGGGGCTGGCGGCTCTTCTGGTTTCGATCCTGGTCATGCCAGGGGTCGGCCTGGGACAGTCGGTTTCTTACCTGGATTACGACGGATTCACCCGGGAGCTCCGCACTGTCGTCAACAGCTCAGACCTGGCCACCATGGAGTCCCTGGGTACCACCCTTCAGGGCCGCGAAGTGTGGATGGTGCAGGTGGGTAATCCCACGGGCGTGTCCTTCGATAAACGCCCCGGAGTTCTGGTGGTGGGGAACCTGGAAGGTGACCACCTGGTGGGGAGCCACCTGGCCCTGGAAGCCATCCGTTACCTGCTGGAGAACGCCCGGGACCCGGCGGTCCAGACGGCGCTGACCGACCATGTGTTCTACGTCTTCCCCCGGCTGAACCCCGACGGAGCCGAAGCCATGTTCGCCGGGGTGAAATGGAACCGGACTACTAACAGCCTGCCGTGGGATGCCGACAACGACGGGCGGACCGATGAGGACGGGCCAGAGGATCTGAACGGCGACGGCTTCATCACGGTGATGCGGGTAGCAGATCCTGCCGGCCCCTACATGGTCGATCCGTCGGACACCCGCCTCATGAAGCGGGCCGATCCAACCCGTGGAGAAAGCGGAGCGTACATCCTCTACTGGGAGGGGACGGACAACGACGGTGACGGCTTCATCAATGAGGACGGTCCCGGGGGAGTAGACCTGAACCGGAATTTCCAGCACGCGTATCCCTACTGGGAAGGTGATGCCGGCCCCCACATGGTGAGCGAAGTGGAGAGCCGGGCTCTCATGGACTTTGTTGTCGCCCACCGCAATGTCGCCGCCATTCTGACCTTCGGAGAGAGTGACAACCTGGTGATACCACCAGACTCCCGGGGCACTCTGGCCGGGGCAAGGATGCCGAGCCTGCCCGGCTTCGCCGACGCTTCTCTTGATGGGATATTTCAGGTTGGGGTATTCAGCGCTGGTGGAGGGGGTGGCGGTCGAGGCCGAGGTGGACGTGGCGGTGGTGGTGGAATCTACCTCCGGGGCGCCCAGCCGGGGCGGGATAACGATCCCGGCTCGGGCACACGGCCGGTGACTGCCGTGGCACCGCAGGACCTGGTGTATTTCGAGGCCATCTCAGAGGCCTACAGGCGGATCACAGGCATCGAAAACGTTCCGATGCACCGCAGGCCGGAGGGAGCCTTCTTCCAGTACGGATACTTCCAGTACGGAGTGCCCTCATTCAGCACACCGGGATGGGGCGTGCCCGCTCAAGAATCGGGGAGGCAGGGTCGTCAACGGGGAGGTTCCAGCGCCGACGCGGAGATACTCTCAAGCCTGGAGGCTGTGGGCATTACGGCCTTCGTGGAGTGGAGTCCCTTCCAGCATCCAGATCTCGGAGAAGTGGAAATCGGAGGCTTCATCCCCTACGTGACCCACAACCCGCCGGTGGAACAGGTACCGGAATTGGGAGTGAAGCATGGTGAATTCCTTGTGGAGCTGGCAGGAATGCTTCCCCGGGTCCGTATCGCCGACACCGAAGTAACGGCCCACGGAGGCGGGCTCTTCACCATCACCGTGGAAGTGGAGAACGTGGGGTTCCTGCCCACGTCGCTGCGCCATGGCCAGCGTTCCCGGGCCGTGGGGCCCACATTGCTGCAACTCCAGGTGGATTCCGATGACATCCTCTCTGGAGCCTCAAAAACGGCCACGGTGCGTGTGCTGGCAGGCTCAGGCAGTCGAACCAGTGTTACCTGGTTCATTCGCGGCAGAGAGGGGAGTGAGATTGAGATCACACTCAGATCCCCGAAGGCCGGTCACGACACCGCAACCATAACCCTCAGGGGAGGAGGCTCATCATGATGAGCATTATCAAATGTCTGGCGGCCGCCTCTCTCGCCGTCATCGCACTGGTTGTCAGCCCGTTAGCAGACGCAAACCACCTTCAGGCCCAGCAGAAGCGGGGTTCCGATCCGCCTCACACGCTCGATCTGACATGGGACCGGTGGCTGGACCATGACGAGATCGGCGAACGCTTGCAGCTCATGGCCCGGACGTGGCCGAAATACCTGACCCTGTCATCCATGGGGGACAGTTATGGGGGCCGGGAGCTCTGGGTCATGACCATCAACAATCCGGACACGGGTCCCGAGCTGAGCAAAGCCGGGATGTACATCGAGGCCGATGTCCACGGTAACGAGATCCAGGGCTGTGTGGTCTGTGTCTACACCATCTGGTATCTGATGGAGAACTACGATCGGAACCCCGAGATCAGGCGGCTGGTGGACGAGAAGGTGTTCTACATCGTTCCCAGCGTCAACCCCGACGGCCTGGACTACTTCCTGGATGAGACGGGATCGGGTGCCCGAACGGGACATGTGCCGGTGGATTCCGATGGTGACGGACTCTTCGATGAGGACGGACCCGACGACCTGAACGGGAATGGGGTCATTGAACAGATCCGGAAGTATGTACCGGGAGAAGGTACCCACCGCATCAACCGGGACGAACCGCGGATGATGGAAGCGGTGCTCCCGGGGGAGAAGGGAGACTGGATACTCCTCGGTTCAGAGGGGCTGGATAACGACGGTGATGGTCGCGTGAACGAGGATCCGCCGGGGGGGTACGATGGTAACCGGAACTACGGTGCCGGATGGCAGCCACAGTACATCCAGGGCGGTGCGATGGACTACCCGTTCCAGCTCCCGGAAGCCCGGGCCACTCAGGACTTCTTCGCTTCCCATCCCAACATCGGGGGAATGCAGACATACCATAACGCTGCCGGAATGATCCTTCGGCCTCCTGGTGTCGCCTGGAATGGTGATCTACCCTCCTCCGACATCCGGGTATACAACGAGATCGGGGAGAACGGGGAACGGATCCTGCCCTGGTTCAACTACCACATCACCTGGCAGGGGCTCTACACCATCCATGGAGGCTCCACCGACTGGGCTAATGACGGTCATGGAATCGTCGCATTCCTCAACGAGCTCTGGAACGGTGGTCAGTATTTCCAGAGCCCCCTCCTGATGGAGCAGATGGAGGACGACCGTACACCCATCTCCAGAGGGCTGGACCGGTTCTTCTTCAACGACTTCCTGGAGTTCGGGGATATGTGGGTCGACTGGGCCCCCTTCGATCATCCCGAGTATGGTGAAGTGGAGATGGGGGGGTGGAAGAAGTACGCGAACCGTCTCAACCCGCGATTCATGAGCATGGAAGTGTTCCACCGGAACATGGCCTTCACCCTCTACCATGCCGACCAGCTTCCGATCATGAGTATGGGGGAGACCCGGGTGGAGCGACTGGACAACGGTCTCTATCGGGTCTGGGTGGATATCACCAATGAGAAGGTAATACCGACCATCATGGCACGAGCGATGGGCACCCGGGCGGTTCGACCGGACCTTCTCACCGTGGACGGGAACGTGGAGATCGTGGCTGCCGGATGGGTGAGGAACAGGCACTTCCCCGGTCCCATCGACCTCATCGATCAGGCGGACCTGAACCGGATCATGATCCGGAGCGGGCATCCGGGACGGACCACCCGGACCATCGAATACCTGGTCAGAGGGAGCGGCACCCTTGAGGTGACGTATTCCTCGATGAAAGGCGGAACGGTGAGTGCGACTGTGAGGGTGCGCTGATAACCTGACCACTGCGTTGTATCTTCCAGTAACTTCAAAACCCCCTCTGGAGAGATCCTGCAGGGGGTTCCAATATATTTCACCCGTCTCCATTGAGTGTAGTGAGGCGAGGTGGCCTGGCTGATCTGCCCCCGGGGATCAAGGCTATGATCCCGTGTTATTCCCCTTCTTCAGCATTTTCAGCGTTTACCATTATCTGGCCGAAGGTCGCATTGATCTGATTATTGCCATATAATAATTAGGAACCCGAAAAACTCTTCATATCGAATGCCGTTGCTGACAATACTGGTGTTCTCCGGTCCCGGCAGCTGTTGAGGAGCACCTGCAAAGGAATCTCAGATTGCTGAAGGTCACACCCACAGAACCGCTGTCGCAGCTCAGGGAGGGAGCATTAGTGGCAGTAGTGGGAGCCGGACCGGCAGGATCATTTTTTGCGATGAACCTGCTGCGCAAGGCTCGAGAAACAGGTCGAACGATCGATCTGGTCATTATTGAAAGAAAACGGCATCTGAATATCAGTGATACTGCCGGCTCGACAGCCTTGCTCGATGGGTGCAACTGCTGTGCCGGCGGCTTATCCCCGAGAATGTGTGACATCCTGGATGATATGCAGCTCGATCTGCCGGAAGAGGTGATTCAGAGCCGGGTCACCTCGATAACTGTTCAGGGGCACTGGAAGAACGTCGAAATCGCTGTTCCACCGGAACGACGCATGCTCTCGGTCTTCCGCGGTTCAAAACCAGCAGGCAGGTCGGACAGAACTGGCAGTTTCGATGCATTCCTGCTCGAAAAGGCGGTGAAGGACGGCGCCGTACTGATCACCGGGGATGTCCACGAGGTAGGCTACTCAGACACGGCCCGTCCGTTGGTCCATTACGATACAGGAGCGGAAAAGAAGACGATCGAAGCCGATTTTCTGGTGATCGCGACAGGCGTAAGCCATGTGGCGGCGATGCGGAACCATGAAAGCGACCTGCTCGGATCTTTGCAGGTAATGATACCCGGCTTCACCCCGCCGAGCCTGAGAGGAGCAATAATTTGTGAACTCAGAGTTCCAGAGCAGACCTTGGCTCAGATGCAGGGAGAGGTCTACTTTATCCAGTACGGCTCTGCAGATCTCAGGCTGGAGATGTGCTCAATCATACCGAAGACGGAGTTTGTGACGGTCGTCCTGATCGGTCCCGGTATCGATCGCATAGAAGGCCATGTTGAACGTTTCGAAGTTGTGGACAGGTTCCTTGCCCTGCCGCATGTCAGAAAACTGCTCCCCGGTCCTCACCGTCTGAGTTGCACCTGCGGCCCGCACATGGTGACGGGTGTCGCAGGAACAGCTTTCGCAGACAGAGTGGCAGTTATCGGAGACCTGGCTACCTCCCGGCTCAATAAAGATGGTATCTACTCAGCCTATGAGACCTCACGGGCGCTGGCCAACACCCTGCTAACGCAGGGCACGGACAGGCTGAGCCTGCGCAGGGCATACTGGCCCGGAGTCAAAGCCATATCCCGTGACAACCTGTTCGGACGGGTAGTGTTCCTGCTGCACAGAATCACTTTCAGCACTCCTTTCCTGAGCCGTGTGCTGTACCAGGCCATCTTTACTGAGAGAAAGACAAAAACCAGTCCACACCGAAGACTGGAACGTATCCTGTGGAGTATCGCCAGTGGCGATGCCTCATACAGATACATATTGCGCCTGATGCTGCACCCGTCGACGATCTGGTCTATTGCGATCGGCGGCCTCATGGTGACGATCAGAAATTATCTGGCGGAACTGCTGTTCGGACTCAAATGGCGAAATCTGGGGAGACACACAACGGGTGTTTACCGTGAGCAATTCGGCAGTAAGCGGCGGCAGTTTATCAATCTCATTCTCCAGACCGGGCTCGGGCTCCCGAAGCGACGGGACATCGAGAAAATGTACACCATCAAGATCAAGGCGCCCGGGGACATCATCTTTGAAAGGTTGGGTCGTTTTGGAAATGAGGATAGAGGCTACTTCCGTCCCCGGTTCGTCGATGTCAGACGGGTCCGGGGCGAACCGAACCGGGAGGGCAGCATTATCCGATACAGCGTGACACCCGGCTTTCTCTCATTTAACCTGATGCTGGAAAGGAGCACTGAACACCAGCATCTCGTCTACAGGGTCCTGGATGGCTTCGCTCAAGGGGGAGTTCTGATCTTCGAGATCGAGCCACTCGGCAAGGGGAAGTGCGGCCTGTCCATCTACGTTACCTTCGATCTCTCGAACGGAACAGGGCCGCTGAGCAGATTCACCCTCAGTATATTCAGAGTACTCTTTCCTGCCTTTCTGCATGACGTTGTCTGGAACCACTCGCTTTGCCAGCTGAAGGACTGTATAGAGAATCAGACATGCTCCTGAGCCACTATGGGTAACCGCAGGTAAACCATGCGATACGAAGGCAGACTCTGGCGCCCTCCCTCAGAGGCGCGATCATATATCCTGCAGGCGACCATCGGCTGCTCTCACAACCTGTGCACCTATTGCGGTATGTACCGGGATAAAGACTTTCGCGTGCGGGAACTCGATGAGATCCTGGAGGACATCGTCGAGGCGGCTCAGGTGGATCCGTCCATCACGAAAGTCTTCATAGCGGATGGTGATGCCCTGGTCATGGACGTCCACCATTGGCGGGAGATTCTCCAGTGTCTGCGCAAGGAGTTGCCGCAACTGCGCAGGGTCTCCTGTTACGCGACGGCGCAGAACGTTCTTGAGAAGAGTGAAGATGAACTCCTCGAGCTTCGGGAGGCGGGCCTGTCACTTCTCTATATAGGTCCTGAGTCAGGGGATGATGCAACGCTCCATCGCATCGTCAAGGGAGCTACATTCGTGGACCATGCTGAGGCTGCCGGAAGGGCCCACACGGCCGGAATGAAGCTGAGCGTGATCATGCTGCTGGGTGTGGGTGGTGTTGAACGAGCATCAGAGCATGCGCATGAGACGGCTCGCCTCATCACTGCGATGGATCCGGAATACCTCTCGACCCTTACCCTCTCTGTCATCCCGGGAACACCCCATCAGCGCATGATGGATAATGGACAGTTCGAGCTTCCTGCTGTTCCCGAGCTGCTGCAGGAACTGCGCACGATGGTCGCTGAATCCCACCCGACGAGAGCTCTCTTCCGCACTAACCACGCATCCAACTACCTGCCGATTGAAGGGCGACTTCCGCGTGACAGGGAGAGGATCATCGATACCATCGACGCGGCGCTGAGAGGGGAGGTCCCGCTCCGACCTGAGTATTTCCGGGGACTGTGACAATCTCACCACGAATCGCTCCGGGGATTGCATTGCTGAAAGGGTTGCAGGTACTATCGCTGCATTATGAGCGATACACCGGTGGGTCGGTGTCGCGGCTTCGTTTTCGGATCAGCTATTGCCCTGCTCAGTATTGCAACGGTCGCGCGTGCCCAGGACGATTATAGCGGTTATCTGCACGCGACGTTGCGCGGCTGGGAAGACGGCGCCCGCGTCAACATCTTCGATCGAAACGGCAGTTACTTCGGCCGTCTCAGCGATTGTGGTATTTTACAACGCTTCAATGTGCTGGAGGACGAGGAGTACGCGCTCGATATCGTCTCTTTCGGTTTTTCACTCTCAGAGGATTATGAGTGGTACACCCGCAGGCGGGGCGCCCGCTGGAGTGGCGGAAGCATCAACTACATCAATCTGGTTCAAGCGACCGAAATAGCCGGCTCGATTCCACTCGCTGAGACATGGGATTTTGACATTCTCTTCAACCAGGAATCAACCATGCAGGCGGAGCGCTCCCTGGTCCGCACGATTTTCCGGAAATCGTTTGCTGACGGTGAAGTGACGGGCTTTCTGACAGGATGGCTGAAGTCGACTAAAGAAGAGATGGATCTTGAGCTGGGGCTGACTTTCACTCCGGGCCACAGCAGTGTCACGGTCGCGGTAGGAGCACTCGATCCGTTCAGCGATTTCATCTATCAGGTTCTCACTGTCGGACCCAAGCACGCTCCCCAGTCACTCGACTTTGTCAAGCACCCGTTCACGGTGCGACTGGCCGCGGATGTCCCCCTGGGCCGGCAATTCCGGTCAGAAGTCTACGGTCTGATCATGAGCCCTACCGAACTGGTAGTGACAGAGCAAGCGGATACCCTGGGTAGTTTCAGGCAGAATGAGCGATATGGTTATGCGGGTGCACTTCTGGAGTGGACTCCTTCTCCGAACAGCGCGGTGGGAACGTTTGCCACCTTTGTGAAGGGAGGGATGGACAGGTACTCTCTCGATCAAAGCCCGCCAGCGGATACCTTTGACCTCACTGAGATCACCGGTCGGATCGGCGTATACGGCATGCAGCGGATCTCTGGAAAGCTGCTGCTGGATGTCCACATAGCTCGTGTATGGCGACTTGAGAATCGTCTCTTTCCTGAAGTATCCGGGACATCCGACATTGATTACGAAGATCGAACCTGGATCGGTCGGGGATCGGTGACCTATCGGGCGCAGAATGGATTCAGGGGAGAAGTCGGTCTTGATTTCGATTCACGTAATGTGATACGCGATGCCAATGTCCAGGGGAGGCATCATTCCTACTTTCATTCCCGTGTCAGGTTCGATCTGGGCTGGTATATCGGTGACAGGGCGATGTTCGTGTGGGGCGCTAACACGGACCTGGATCGTGATACCGCAACCGGCTGGTTCGACGGAGGACATGCCCGGTTTCAGGTGTTCTGGTAGCGGCAACAGAGGGCCTGATGATACACTTTCCCATTCCTGGATAGCTTCCACACCGAGGAGGAACCCCGCATGACGATCCGCAGATCAGTTGTTCATGTTCTGCCGGCCTTCATTGCCGCCATCATATTCATTGGAACCATACCCGGTCAGGGATCAGCGCAGTCCGGTGTGAGGCTGGACGAGGAGGCTCTGTCAGGTCTGAGCCTGCGTGAGATCGGGCCGGCCAACATGAGTGGGCGCGTGGTGGATATCGCGGTGGTGGAGAGTGATCCGGTGACTTTCTATCTCGCCACGGCTACCGGAGGACTCTGGAAGACGACCAGCAACGGGGTGACCTTCGAGTGTGTCTTCGAGCGTGAAGCGGTCCACTCAATCGGCGCCATCGCTCTCTGCCAGAGCAATCCCGATCTCATCTGGCTCGGATCGGGTGAACGGGCCAACCGGCAGAGTACCGGGTGGGGCGACGGGGTATATCGCTCCATCGACGGCGGAGAGACCTGGCAGAATATGGGCCTGAAGGACTCCCGGCACATCGGTCGCATCGCCATCGATCCCACCAACTCGGACATCGTTTTCGTGGCAGCGATGGGACACCTCTGGGGCCCGAATGAAGAGCGCGGACTCTACCGTACCGATGACGGCGGCCGGACCTGGGAGCGGGTGCTCTTCATCGACACCGATACCGGCGCTGTGGATGTGGCGATGGATCCGCAGGATTCCTCCATCATCTATGCCGCCACCTACCAGCGGCGACGGCGGGCCTACGGGTTCCACGGTGGAGGGCCGGGAAGCGGTCTGTGGAAGTCGACCGACGGCGGTCGCAACTGGCTTGAGCTTATCCAGGGGTTGCCCGATGGTGACAAGGGCCGAATCGGTATCTCGATCTACCGGCGTGATCCGCGTATCGTCTACGTCTGCGTGGAACAGGGATGGCGGTATAACGCTTCCACGGCTTACGGGGAACGACGTGCCGGCGTCTATCGTTCCGAGGACTACGGGGAGACCTGGGAACTTATGAGTGACTGGAACCCCCGGCCGATGTATGCCAGCCAGATCTATGTGGATCCCAATGATGATCAGCGGATCTACATGCAGAACTCATTCAGTGTCTCGACTGATGGCGGTCGGACATTTCGATCGATCCCCAACTCCCTGCATGGCGATGATCGTGTCGTCTGGGTAGATCCGGCCGATTCCCGCCATCTCATCAAGGGTGATGACGGTGGTGTAGGGATATCCTGGGATCAGGCCAGGACCTTCCTCTATGTAACCTCGCTGCCCGTCAGCCAGTTCTATCGAGTAGGGATCGATAGTGCCGTACCCTTCAACGTCTACGGGGGACTGCAGGACAACGGGAGCTGGTACGGCCCCAGCGCCACCTGGCGTCGGGAGGGGATCCTGAATGAGGACTGGATCCGTACCGGCGGTGGGGACGGGTTCTTCAACGTCCCCGATCCGTTCGATGGCCGGACGCTCTATACCGAATCGCAGTACCTCGGGCTGGCTCGCCGGGATCTGATCACCGGCGAGAGTCAGTCGATCCGTCCCGGTGATCCCCGGGGCGCCATCGGAGCCCGACGCAACTGGGATGCGTGGGGGCCGGGAACCCCCGAGCCGGAACTGGGCAATGCGATGGCCCCAGCCAACTGGGATGGTCCGATCATCATCTCACCACACAACCCGAACACGATCTTCGCCGGGACCAACATCCTGTGGAAGAGCACCGATCAGGGGAGAACGTGGACCTCGCTCGGCGATCTCACCAGCGGGGTGAACCGCCGTGAACTTCTCATCATGGATCAGCGGGCCGAGGATGCCACACCATCGCTTGATGACGGCATCCCCTACTACCCGACGCTGACCGCGGTGGAGGAATCACCCGTGGTGCGTGGTCTCCTCTATGTGGGGACCGATGACGGGAACGTACAGATTTCCTCTGATGAGGGAGCAACCTGGGCGAACGTGACCGACCGGTTCCCGGGAATGCCAGGTCCCCGCTGGGTGGCCGATATCGAAGCCTCACACTACTCTGCCGACACCGTCTACCTTGCCTTCGACGGGCACAGAAGTGACGACTACGACAACCACCTCTATCTCTCGGATGACCGTGGTATGACCTGGCATTCCATTACCGGCGATCTGCCGCCCGAACTGGTGGTCAGGGCGGTACATGAGGATCCGCGCAATCCCGCCGTACTCTGGATCGGAACTGAGTTCGGCTGCTTCGTTACCGCCGACGGTGGTGAACATTGGGTGGAACTGCAGAACAACCTGCCGACGGTGGCGGTGAACGATCTGCTTGTCCATCCCCGGGACAACGATCTCGTACTGGGTACCCACGGTCGCGGGATCTGGATCCTCGATAATGTGAATGCCCTGCAGGAGTTGACTCCCGAGGTGATCGCCTCAGATGCTCATCTCTTCAGTATCGAACCGGCGATGATGATCCGGATGGCCGGCGAGAAGGCACACGCCGGTGACATGATCTTTCGGGGCGAGAACCCGCCCGCCGGCGCGATCCTCGACTTCTGGCTCGGGACCGATGATGGTGGGGATGTCCGGTTCGAAATCTACGATGAAACCGGGCAGTGGGTCGCCGATATGCCGGTGCGCCGATCCCGACCGGGCATCAACCGGGCTGTCTGGAACATGCGGTATTCTCCATTCTATACAGGTCCGGGCCGGGAGCGATCTGACAGGGTCGGGTCGGTGAGTATCCTGGTTTTACCCGGCAGGTACACGGTTCGTTTACATGCAGCGGGGGTGGTCTCTGAACAGATGGTCGAGGTCTCGGAGGATCCAAGACTGCTCGTCTCAGAGTCCGATCGACGGGCGTGGGCCGAAAAACTCATTTCCCTCTCCAATCTCTCCCGCGAATCAGGTGCACTTTTCGATGGGATCAGGGAGATGGTCTCGCAGACCGAGGAGCTGTGGGACAGCCGGCACAATCGGGAATTGCAGGCAGAGGCAGCCGAGCTGGAGCGGATGGGGCGGGAACTCAATTCCCGTATCCGCCGTCTTGCCGGTGAGATCTCAGGCTGGACGGGATCGCCCACCGCGGACCAGTTGAGCGAGGAGGAGTATTTCCGGTCAATGGTCCAGATCCTTCAGGAACGTCTGTCAACGCTCCGGGACAGAATACGTTGATCGATTCGTGTGCGGTTATCGAGGCTACGGGATGACGACACGACGGGAAGCACTGCGCAGCATCGGACTGGGAACCCTTGGTCTTGCGTCTTCCAGCTGCGGTCTGATGAATCGCCGCCGAACCCGACCCAATGTGCTCCTTATTCTGGCAGATGACATGGGCTGGTCTGATCCCGGTTGCTTCGGTGGCGAGATCGCCACACCCAATCTTGACCGGTTAGCCGGAGATGGCCTCCGTTTTACCCGGTTCCACAATACCGCCAAATGCTTTCCATCCCGGGCCTGTCTGCTCACCGGACTCTATGCCCAGCAGGTTAACATGGACCGCGAACCCGGCGAGTTCAGGAACTGCACGACACTGGCGCAGGTGCTGCGCAAAGCCGGGTATCGAACACTGATGTCGGGGAAACATCATGGCACCCAGAATCCTCTCGATCTGGGATTCGACCGCTATTACGGCCTGCGTGACGGGTGCTGCAATTACTTCAACCCGGGCCGTCGGCGGCCGGGGAAAGGCGAGCCGGCCCGGAAACGGGATGACCGGTTCTGGTGCATCGAGGATCAGATCCTCTCGCCTTATACTCCGGAGGAACAGGACTTCTACACCACTGATGCCTTCACTGATCGGGCTCTGGCCTACCTCGCGGAGGATCAACACGGGGACCAACCGTTCTTCCTCTATCTTGCCTATACCGCCCCGCACGATCCACTTATGGCATGGCCGGAAGACACGGCCCGCTATCTGGGACGCTATCGGCAGGGGTTTGCCGCTGTCCGTGAAGCCCGTTACCGGCGTCAGCGCGCCGACGGTCTCATCGATGACCGATTCTCGCTCTCGCCGGCTACGTTCGGTGACTGGAATGTTCTCGACAAAGCCGCCAGGGATGCGGCCGACCAGACGATGGCAGTCTATGCGGCCATGATCGACCGGATGGACCGGAACATCGGCCGGGTCGTGCGAGCGCTCGAGGAGAGGGGGGAACTCGAGAACACCCTGATCATATTCGCTTCTGACAATGGCAGCTCCAGTGAAATGGTGACGGGTGGGGCGAACATCCCGGGCAGTGGTCCAATAGGCTCACTGACGCGATGGACCTCACTGGGAGGTGACTGGGCAAATGTCAGCAATACACCGTTCAGATACTTCAAGAACTATAGCCATGAAGGTGGAATCTGCACCCCGCTGATCGTCCACTGGCCGGCCTTGCTTAACCGGCGTGGGCAGGTAAGCCACCGGATCGGTCACTTCATCGATGTGATGCCCACTCTGCTCGAAGCCTGCGGCGCCGAATATCCCGAGGAAGTTGACGGCCGACCGATCCCGCCTCCGGAGGGAGAGAGCTTCGTGGAGGTATTGAAGGATATCGACCGGGATGTCGAAGGAGAACGCTTCGGGGACCTCTTCTGGCAGTGGTCACGGGGTCGGGCGGTGTATTCAGACGGATGGAAGGCGGTTTCATGGGGAGGGGAGTGGCAACTCTACAATCTGAAGGTCGATAGCACCGAGACAAACGACCTGGCAGCATCCCATCCCGATGTCATCAATGATCTGGAGGCCCGGTTCCTTGCCTGGCAGAGGCGCATGAGTGCCAACTAGCGCCTTACGCGATCATTTATTCGCATCAGGATTCAGACCGCCCGATTCGGTGTCATCCAGACCAACTCTGATATCAGAAAGAAGATGAAAGAGGTCCTGTTTTTGGCCATTGACGGCGCATCAGATAGACTTACATATAAGTGACGTTGTCCACGTTCCTGATGGAACGGCCAGCCCGCCAAAATGGTTTCCTGTCCTCTGAATGGACCACACAGTCCGTTCGGCAAGGATCGGAATTCTCTTTTGAACTTGCTTAAGGAGATTTGAATGCTTTTCAAGCGCCTTTCTGTGGCCATGATCTTGCTTCTGCTTATCGGTTTCGCCGGTGGATGTGATGAGTTGCTTCAGGGGGATGAAGATGATTCGCTCACAGCTCTGGTTGGAACCTGGATTTCGAGTGCTCACCAGGTGACGAACAACGCCAACACTTCCCAGCAGGTCAACCTCTACGCGGCTGGTGTCCGTCTCACGCTCGAGATCGATGAAGACGGCAACTACATTCACACTTGGACAGACTCCGGCGGGACCGAGATCGACAGCGGTACCCTTACCGCTGACGGCTCGACGCTGACGGTGAATTCAGGTACGGAGACCTTCGACGTCTCCTACCTGGTTGTAGCCGGGATCCTGACCATCACCGATGCGAACTCCTCCTGGGATTTCGACGACGATGGCACCGGTGAATCGGCGACCGAGATCATCGTGCTCCAGCACCCCGATTCTGGTGGCGACCTGAGTCTTACGGACCTCGTCGGATCGTTCAAGGCAACACACTTCGTCGCCACCGACAAGGCCAATCCGAGTAACAGTGAAGACATGATCGCCATGGGTGGGTACTTCACCATGAAGGTGGACGGTACAGGGGCCACTACGGTCATCATCGCCTTTCCCGACAACGAAGGGGGAGCGGAGATCTTGATAGGAACGAGCACACTGGTGGCCGGCGGTGACAGCCTCTTTACCGACTTTCCCGGTACTGAGGGAGATGCCACGGTCGGTCTTCAGGTTGTCGGCTCCTCCATCATCCTCACCCGCGGTGATGTGACCTGGGACTTCGGTGCGGGGGAGGTTCCAGCCAGCCTGACCATCGATCTGGAGCCGATCACCGAACTCGTTTTCGCGGATCTTGATGGCTACTGGACGGCGGCGAAGATGCTCCTCTCCAACCCCGAGAATCCGGGGCAGACGTTAGATACCATGTCTGAGAAACTCGTCTTTACTCTCGGTTTTACCACACCCGGGCAACTGACATATTACGACTATCGGTATCGGGAATCGGATGATGACACGAACTACGTCGATGTCGGGACAAACAGTTACTCCATCATCGGCAACATCATCATCATGTCCGAGGGTGATGAGCAGATGGTCCTGCAGGTGACCATTGCCGGTGGTGATCTCATCATCAGGATGGTCAGTGAGGAGTATGACTGGGACCAGGACGGCATCGAAGATGCGGCCATCGCCACCATGACGTTCGAACCGGTTACCCAACACAGTGAAAGTGAGCTCGTCGGTACCTGGGTTGCCACCGACTGGACCTATGTGGATTCCACCAACCCGGCCATCACACTGAATGCGATCGCCAATCACGAGACTGTCACTATGGTAGTCGAGGCAGGTGGCAATTTCGAGATCGTGCAATCACGGCCCGAAGAGGGGTACGACCGATTCGGAGGTGTCATTGAATTTTTCGGGAATATCGCCAGGATCGACGAGGGCTTGGGTAGCTACATGTACATGGTCTTCAGTCTGTCAGGTACTGCCTTCGAGTTCAGTTTGACTGACTGGACTGACCCGTTCGATGAGGGATCCGCACGGGAGTTCCGAACCGATGCCCGACTGGTTCCATATACTCCGGCCACATCCGCGGATTTCGAGGGCGACTGGACAGCGTCGAAGTTCGAGTTCACGAACATTGCCGACGCGACGGAAACGTACGACATGATCGCTGATGGCGGAACATTCGACATGACCATCGCCGCGGGCGGGACGTTCTCATTCTCGTTCGTCTTCCCTGACGAGACGAACGAAAACAGCACCGGCACATGGGAGATCTTCGGTGACGTACTGATCATTACCGATGATGGTGACAGCTATGTTTCAGTCATGCAGTACACCACAGGCACTGACACATTCACCATGTTCAGCAACGATGACGGTTTCGACTTCAATGGGGATGGTGAGACTGAGTTGGCTCTGGTTGAGATCGTAATGGTTCCGCCGGGACTCTGAGTCAGCTGATATCAGCAGGGAAAGGGCGCTCTCCGGAGCGCCCTTTTTATCGGTGTCACTATGATTCAACGGACTCCGCCACATCAGGTGAATCGACTTCCACACCTGGTTGTATACTGATACGATTCTCACGTTTCCAGGATCACCGTTCCGAATACTGCCTTCAGGAGATACACCATGCGCTCTGCGAAGTCACGTCATGCCGCTTTTCTCCGTATATCCGCCATCCTGCTGGTGCTGGTCACCGCATCCACGGCGTTGGCCCAGATCGACCACACATCCGTCGCCGGACAGTTCTCCTGGCGTGAAGTGGGACCGGCGAATCCCGGTGGACGGATCACCGACGTCGAGGGGGTTGAGAGCAGTCCCAATATCATCTACGTCGGTGCGGCAACCGGAGGAGTATGGAAAACAGTCAATGCGGGTATCACCTGGGAACCGATTTTTGACGACCAGCCGAACGCATCGATCGGTGATATCGGTCTCTCGCGCTCGAATCCGAACATTCTATACGTGGGGACGGGTGAACCGAACAACCGCAACAGTTCTCCATGGGGTTCCGGGGTCTTCAAGTCGACCGACGGTGGTGAAACATGGGAGTATGTTGGATTGAAAGAGACCCATCACATCGGTCGGATCATCGTGCATCCCACCGATCCCGATATTGTTTATGTGGCGGCCCTCGGCCACCTGTGGGGTACGAACGAGGAACGGGGGGTGTTCAAATCGACAAATGGCGGCCGGAGCTGGCGCAAGATGCTCTATTTCGACGAGCGGACCGGTGTCACTGATCTGGCGATGGATCCGGCCGACAGCGACATCCTCTACGCTGCGGCCCATGAACGACTACGTGACCGGTTCGACGCCGGTGACCCGGTGGATCAGTGGGGTCCGCATGCCGGGATATATGTAACCCGCAATGGTGGGGATGACTGGACCCGCTGTACCGAGGGTCTGCCGACCGACGAATTGGGACGGATCGGGCTCGATGCGTCACGGAGCCGGCCGGGTACGGTCTATGCCCTGGTCAGTGTTCAGCCGCCTCCCCGCGATCCCTCCGCTCCCAGATCTGGCATGCAGCGTGGAGGGCAGGAAGCCGAGGAGACGCTTGACCCGAACCGGGACGGCATTTTCAAGACGACTGATTACGGCGCGACCTGGGAAAAGGTGAACAACTGGAACAACCGGCCCTCCTACTACAGCCAGATCCGCGTGGACCCGAATGACGCCGAGGTCATCTGGGGATTCGGCTCGCCGATGGCGTACTCCGATGACGGTGGCCGGACAATTATAGCCGGCCGGGATGTCCAGGGTTCGACCCACATCGACTACCACTCCTGCTGGATAGATCCGAACGATTCCGACCACCTCATCGTGGGAGGTGACGGCGGCATCAATATCACCTGGGACCGGGGAAAGAACTGGGAGATCATCCAGGAGATAGGCCTTGCCCAGCTCTACGCCATCACCGCCGACATGCGGAAGCCGTACTACCTGGCCGGCGGGCTCCAGGACAACGGCGTGTGGGTCGGCGCCAGCCGCGGCAGGATTACACGGGCGGTCACGAACAGTGACTGGTTCCCGCTGTCGAACGCCGATGGCTTCTTCTGTCAGATCGATCCGACCGATTTCAACACCATTTACGCCGAGACACAGGGCGGCAGCATCTACCGCCACGACCTGCGGACCGGACAGCGCCGCGGTATCCGCCCGAGACCACCGGCGCCGGCGGAAGGTGAGGAGCGGGAGCGCTACCGGTTCGACTGGAACACACCCTTCCTGATCTCCCCTCATAACCCCCGGACGCTCTATCTTGGAGGAAACAAGCTCTTCAAGTCGGTGGACCGCGGTGACAACTGGCAGGCAGTCGGCCCCGATCTGACCGCTCAGGTCGATGAACGGAACAGCGCCATCGTGACCGTCTCCGAATCCTCGATCGTCCCCGGGTTGCTGTGGGTGGGAACCAATGACGGAAACGTCCAGATGTCGCGGAATGACGGCGCGACCTGGACCCTGCTGAACGACAACATCCCCGGCGCCCCTGCCCGGTACTGGGTCAAGAGGATCGAGGCCTCCCATCACGAGTCGGGCCGGGCTTTCCTTGTGTACGACGGCCACCGGCACGACGACCAGGATCCGTATGTCTTCATGACCGATGACTATGGTCAATCGTGGCGTAACATCACCGGCAACCTCCCGGAAGGATCGTGCTACGTCATCCGGGAGGACTACCTGAATCCCGACCTGCTCTTTGTCGGTACCGAGTTCGCCGTGTATTTCTCCCTCGATCGGGGCGCGACCTGGTCCCGCTTCATGAACAACATGCCGACCGCACCGGTGCACGACCTGCTGATCCACCCCCGTGACGCCGACCTGATCGCCGGCACCCATGGCCGGGGAGCATGGATCGTCAACAATCTCACGCCGCTGCAGCAACTGACAGCCGAGGTCATGGAAGAGGATGTCCGTCTTCTCGATATCAGGCCCGAGGTCCAGTGGCTGACCACCTATGAGTTTTCCTGGACCACTGACAAACGGTTCTACAAGCCGAATCCACCGACCGGTTCCACGATTGCTTATTACCTGAAGGATGATGTCTCCGATCCGGTGACGATCGAGATCCTTGATCTGACGGGTGCAGTGATCCGGACCCTGGAGGGGAGCCAGGAAGCAGGTCTCAACACGTTCTTCTGGGACTTCCGGGGAGATCCGCCACCGCTGACTGAAGCTCAGGCTGCGCGCATGCAGCAGATGGGGCGAATGGGATCAAGACGGGGTGCCTCGGTTTCTCCGGGAGAGTACCTG
>SDBT01004347.1_pt1 | contig 24109 bp, 30 predicted proteins | sample 2277101 | NCBI WGS metagenome assembly SDBT01 (sample SAMN10404973, study PRJNA504765) | marine sediment metagenome | isolation source: marine sediment core GS10_PC15, 103 cmbsf | place: Arctic Ocean: Southern Knipovich Ridge | collected 2010 | reverse complement strand
ACGATCCTCCCTCGTTCATCGATCGTCAAAATTTTAACTTCTTTCATTATTCTGAACACATTTTTTACATTTTTAATTATAATTATTATTAAATTATATAAAAAACCTTATAATTATTTTATCGTATTAAGTAAACCTTCTGTACACATAATCTTTTAGGTTATTCTAAAAATACCTTAAATTATCGTTAATTTTTATATAATTTAATCTTAAAAAAGAAGTATTGATTTTTAATTTTAAGCAAATAATTTTTTTTTAAAAAGTTTCTAAAATTAGCTTAATCTCAAATTTTATCGATTATTTTTATATATTTGGTCAATATTCATAAAAAGAATCGTCTAAGCTTAGTTTTAATTAAAAAATTGTTAAAAAAGTCAATTCAACTCAAGTTGAATTTTCATAAGAAAAGATATTTTCTTAAGTACACTAAGAAAACCTAAGATTTTTTCTTAAGTTATTTCGAATAACCTAAGATTTTTTTCTTAAGTCCCAAAAAGAGTTAAGAATTTCCCTTAAAAAATTCAGAGTTTTTTAAGAATTTCCCTTAAAAAATTCAGAATATTCTAAGAATTTTTCATTAGGTTATTCCAAATAACTTAAAATTTTTCTTAATTACTCCAAGAGAAAGTTAAAATTTTTTCCTTAAAATATCCAGAATATTCTAAGTTTTTTTTCTTAATTACCCCGGGGGAAAATTAAAATTTTTTATTTCCTATAACAACTTTAAGGAATGATATTTTCCATTTCACTTTCTCATAATTTTCTATAACCACTTTCAAATTAAATATGATTTTCCTCTATGTTGCAGTATCTTTACGGTTTAATTTTAAGTGCCTGATTATTATGAAGAGATTTTTTGTGTCTGGACTCGAGAACTCTAAATCCAAATTTAGAATTTACTTAACCCAAAGCTTATACCCTATTTTTTTCTTATTTCTCTAAGATTTAGAACGATTTTTAAACGATTCTTATTTGTCCTTATTCGAGATGCTATTTTGGTTGTATTTTTCAATTAAAACAGCTTGGCAGGTGAGATTATTGTAAGTTAGTAAAAAACTTTCCGAAATTAAAAAAACTAACCTATGTGGTAGAAAATTTAAAATTCAATTTTTTAAAAATCATAATCAGATTTTTCTCAGAAATTTTTCTCAGTTCCCGAGTTTTTTTCCCTTTTTAATTAGAATAATTAATCCAGAATCATTATACTAATTTTTTTAGCTATTTCTTTCATTTTTTCTGGTTTAAGACTTCCAACATATTTTTTAACTAAACCACTATGTATAGTTAGAATTTTATCAATTAAAACAAAAGAAGGAGATATACTTAATCCACCTGAACTAAAATCATTTCTATATATTGGAATTCTATTTGGAAGATTTTTCTTTGTTGTAGTTATTCTACATAAAGTAAGGTCATCATTTGTTTTTCTAAGAATTACTAAAACAAATTTTTTATCTATTTTAGATAAATCTGTATATGGAATAAAAGCTTTAACCACATCTCCTTTTTCATAATGTATCATAACTTAATACCTAATCTTCTTCAAGGAATTTTGAAGCTCCTAACATTGTAAATCCTACACTATCTATAAAATCTTCAGCTTTTTCTTCTGATGTAAAAGGATTTTTCTTTGTAAATTTCTTTCCTCTAATTTTTTCTAATATATTACTTGCTTCTTCAATTTTTGACATCTTTATAACCTTTTTTCTAATTAGAAATAAAGTAATACGAATTTATAATTTTAACTGTTAATTTTATAAGCTTTTAGAGATTTTAGTATGCTTTTATTAAAAAATTGTTAAAATAGTTTTTTTATTTCTAGAATTTCAACTATTTTTTTAAATTTCTGCCGGTAATAATTCTGGTACTAGCAATAAAAAAATTACTTTATATTTCAGGAAGTAGAAATTTCAAAAAAGCCACGGCATCCTTAATTTTTCAGAAATTTTCCTCAGTTCATGAGGTTTTTCTTCAATTATTGAAGTTGAAACAAAAGCAACTTTTGCTTTTTGTTAAACCTAAATTTCTAAAATCTCCGAACCAGAGATTTTTTGAAGATCGTTATCATATTGAAAATTTAAATTTAAATTTTCAAAATCAATTCCTAAATTTATAGCAAAATCTCATGAATGTAATAAAAAAATGAACTTGGAAAGATGTATAAAACCTATGCTGAATATTTAGATGCTGAAGAAAAAGGTAAGAAAAAAGTGGCGAAACTACATAAAATTCCTCAAAATTTGAAGAATAAAATATATATTTCAGGAAGTAGAAATTTCAAATTAATTTAAAAATAGTAACAATTGGTCTTAAAAAATTATCTTATTTCAAAATCTAATTAAAATTCAATTAGTTTTTATTCCGGATTTAAGAACTAATTAAAATTTAAGTAGTTTCAACTTGAAAATCAAATCTAATTAAAATTCAATTAGTTTTTACATAAAATCAGAAAACAATATAAAATGGTAGAAGAAGGATTGGTTATGGTGGATATTATATCCACTGAAAAGGGAGATAGATGAAGGTTTTGATAAAAAGGTTTTTGGAAGTGATTTCACTCCCGGTGAAAAATCACCATTTGTGGAAAATTTGAGCAAACTTTACAATAAAAGTATAGGAACAATACATAAAAGACTACAATTACTCTATTTACCAGAAGATCTGCAAAATGCAATTGAAACAAAAGTAGAGAAAAAAAGAGAGAAAGCAAAAGAAGCAAGAAAAAAAGAGAGAGCATTGAAGAAAAAGAAAAAATAAAAAACTTCCTATGTGATTTTTATATGTTTGGTCAATATACATAAAAAGAATCGTCTAAGCTTGTTTTTATTAAAAAAATTGAAAAAGCGATGCTTTTTTCAAATCAAACTCTGAATTTGATTTTGATATTTTTTTGAAAGGAAAGCAGCTTTCCTAAAAACTTTTTGAGATTTGCCTAAATTAGGCAAGTCCTGAAATTTCAATTAATGTTGAAGTTGAAACCAATGTACCATTGGTTAATTTTAAATTTCTGAAACTCTTGTACCAAGAGATTTTTCCAAGATTCTTTCTTGAATGTTTGCCAATTGGTAAACGTCAAAAATTTTTGAGATTTGAGGTTTGTCTTCAAATCCCCATTTTTTGAGTTTTAGCCGTTGGGGCTAAATTTGAAAAATATATCTTTAATCAAGAAATTTTTTGATGAGAATTTTCAAAAAAATGGGGTGCCCCATGAAACAAAAGTAGCTTTTGTTAAACCTAAATTTCTAAAATCTCCGAACCATAGATTTTTCTTAGTGCAAAGTTTGCATTAACTTTTTGAAAAAGTGGCGAAACTACATAAAATTTCTGATAAATTAAGAAATAAAATATATATTTCAGGAAGTAGAAATTTCAAAAAAAGTCCACATGGGATCCTTGCTTTTATGCGTGTTTATTAAAGAATTCTTCAGAAAAATCTAAAAACTTTTTAGTTTCTACACTTATTTGCCTTATTAACATCTGTTTGTTTCCTTTAAATCCATTATAAAAACAATCACCATGTAAAGATGTCATATTCTGTAAGTAGATATAATGATAATCTGCTTTAACTTCTTCGTTATTAAGTACCAAGAATTCTAATTTTTCGTGGTCAAAAAACATTATATTTTCCTCACCATTATTATATATCCACTTGTTTTGTCTTACGTAAAACATATTATCTAATTTCTTTTTAAGTACTTTAGCTCCAGTTCTTAATAACACTTCACAAGCATTTGATGTCGTTCCCCACGCTTTTTCAGCAGAATCCATAATTTTATTCCAATTTCCATTCTTTGCTTCTTTTAATTCTTCTATTGATAATTCGTATAGTTTTTTAGCTTGATTTAAAATGCTTAAATTTCCCTCTTTATTGTTAGGTTTTTTAGTTATCATTTTCTTCCTAATTAGAAATAAAACAATGTGAATTTATAATTTTAACTGTTAATTTTATAAGCTTTTAGAGATTTTAGTATGCTTTTATTAAAAAAATTGTTAAAAAATGTTTTTTATTTTCGCAAATAAAAAACATTTTTCAATTATTATTTTTGTTTAGTTTTTGGTGTAGTTGTTGGTTTAGGTTGATTAAATATAATAAATATATAAATATAATAAATATATAAATATAATAAATATAACAAAGATATCAGGAAGTAGAAATTTCAAAAAAATCCATGGAAATCCTTGCTTTTTCAGAAATTTTTCTCAGTTCCCGAGTTTTTTCCCTTTTTCTTCAGCATTTGCTGTAAATTTAGGAATTAATTTTAAAACGTTTGACAATTGGCAAACGTTTTTAGATAATTGTTCTCTAATAGAAACTTTAATTTGCAAATATTTGAAGATCTTCCACTATTTTTTTAGTCAAGATATTGACTAATTTTTTTTGATTTACTCAATTTAGGCACTTCTATTTTCTGTTTAAACGTTTATAATATTCTCTTTGAACTTCTTGTGGAGATTTTCCTTTTCTTAAATGTTCTGGTAGATGTTTATTACAATAGTAAATAGCTTTTGGTTTATCTATAACAGTATGATATACAGCGGTAATATCATATTCACTATTACAAATATTACATTTATTTTTTTCTTCGTTCATTTTTAATCATTTTTTTTGATTGATTCTCATAATGAAAATTAAAAAAATAATTGTTCTCCAATAAGAATAGAGAACGAAAAAATAATTAAACTTATGGGTTTTGTTTAGTTAATATATTAAACTTAATTTCTCCAATAAGTTATTATTCAATACTTATATTTTTTATTAAGTTAATGTTAAGTTAATATTAATTTAATATTCATTATTATTCAATAATATTTATTTAAATTATGTTTTTTATCAAGTTAATTATTAAGATATCTTAAGACACTCTTCCCTTCTTCTCCAAGAGATGAAGATAAAAAGACACCAAGTCTTCGAATTTGGGGACTTGAAAAATAGGGGGACTTCCCCCCAATCTTGGTGGTAAAAAAGTACAGGAATTCCTGTATTTTTATCAAAAATAAATAGAAGAAATTTTTGAACTTTTGATGTTTAGTATTACTAAAAAAAGTAAAGTTGTTTAAAATGCTTAAAAAGTAGGTTTAATGTGAAAAATAGTTAGAGTAAGTGTGTTTTTCACACTTGCTTCTAAAATTAAAATATCCATGGATGTATAGGAAAAATAAAAATATTTTTCAGATTTAGCGCCGAGCGCAAAAAATATCCTTGTGTGTATGGGAAAAATGGTGAAAAAAACCTCAAGACTTGAGGAAAATTTCTGAGAAATTAAGAAATAAAATATATATTTCAGGAAGTAGAAATTTCAAATATTTCTTTACTTCTTTACTTCTTTATTTTATAGAATTATAGTACAGAGCTGGAACATATTGAATATTCAATATGGTTTAAAACCGTATTAAAAAATTTTAGACTATTTTTAAAATAGTTTAAATCTAATTTTGGAATATTTTTTCTTTCTTCATAAGATAAAATAAATGAACTTATTTTTACTATTTTGTAAAGTTTAAATAAAATCATTTTTACTAACCAAACACTTACTAATAAAAAAAAGACAAATAAAAAATGGAATAAAAAAATCAGAAATACCTGTTGGTCTTTTATTAAAGCAAAAAACAATTATATTTTACGATAATTATGTTGCTTTTGATGATAACGATAAAATTGAATTTTTTTTGGATGATAAAGAACTACCAAAATGGATATATCCTATTATATTTAATTAATTAAAAAAGGTAAAAGAAAACGATGGATTTTACAGAAGAAGAAATCGAAGAAATTAAAGAAATGGAAATAAAAAACGAAGATTGGAATACAGCACAATATCCTTATATGACAAACAAACAAATCATTAAAGTTCACCAATTTATCTACGATACTTTAATAAAACAAGTGAAACAATTGCGTGGTGGAGCTTCTTTAGGCGATTTTGGTGTTCCTATTCTTGTTAACAAATTATTATTTGAAACAGAAAAACGATTTAAAAAAGGCTAAAAAAGAGGTAAAATTGATAATCGACAAACATTTATTAAAGAATGGTAATGTTTTGTTGTGGATATCAGGTCAGAAAGAAGATAATATAGAAAATGTTTTAATTCTTTCTGGTGGTAGTGTATTACTACTTAAATCGATTATGCATATTGATGTGTTATTAGATACTGTTAGAAAAGATTTAAGAACATTATCATTTGGCGATCTTGTTAAGAAATATAAATTTGAAGGATATGAGAGTATATATTACGATTTAATACCAGAATTAAAAAAAGGTAATTATCCTAAATTTCTTGAAAATAATACCGAAAATTATGTTCTTTCTATGTCAAATCATCTTTCTGGTGTTAGTAAAGATTGTCTTTTAAAGATAAAAGAAAAATGTGAAAAGGTAATAAAAGAAATTGAGTGTAAGGAAGAAACAAAAGTATATTTATTCCACGAATTGTCTTCGCTTTTTCCATTGATAGAAGGGGAACAATTTGATGCTCTTGTAGAAAGTATACGGAAATATGGTCAGATAGAAGAGGGTGTTCTATTTGATGGTAAGATTTTAGATGGAAGGAATAGATATAGAGCATGTGAAATTTTAAAAATTCCTTTTAGGTGCAAAGAATATTCTGGTAAGATGCCACCGATGGATTATATTATCCAAAAGAATTTACATGGAAAATATCTTAATACTGCACAACGAGCAGAAATTGGAATGTTATTATACGAAGAAGTTGAAAAACAAGTATTAGAAGAAGCCACAAAAAAGAGAGTACAGAAAGTTCGTAAAAAAGGAACGGAAAAAGGGTCTACTGCCGAGATTGTAGCTTCTAAAGTAAGAATGAGTGCATCAACACTTACAAAAGTCAAGAAAATTAAAGAGGTAGCTATGATAGATAAATCTATAGCTAAACAATGGGAAGATGTTAAAAAAGGAAAATCATCGATAGATGCATTGTACAAGAAGATAAAACTAAAAGAAAACAATTAAAAATATTTTATGATAATGAACGAGAAAAAATTCTATGTTTGTGAATATTGCGATAGATATTATATTAGCGAAGAATTTTTACAAAACATGTTATTAAGAGTTGTTTTTATAGTGCAAACCTACATGGTATGAAATTAAAAGAAGCAAAGAATTTTATTGAAAAGAAAATACACGAATCTATTATGCTTGGAAAAGATAAACTAAATATAATTCATGGATATAGAGGTGGGACAATATTAAGAGATTATTTACAATCTAAAGATTTTTGTATGGTTATGAAAATAAAAGGATTTATAGTAAAAGGTATAGAAATAAAGAATTATGGTTCTACAATATTTAAGATAACCAAAAAAAGAAGATAATATAAGTATTGTATTTATTGTAAGTGTGTTCTGGGTTCCAGAACACCAATAAAATTAAACAAAAAAGAGGAAACAAAATGAGTAAAAGTAAAACAGAACCCAAAACATATCTATTTCACGAGATTACAAACATATTTCCATTAATGGAAGGAGAAGATTTTGATTATCTTGTTAAAGATATGAGAAAATATGGTCAATTGAGAAAAGGTATTTTGTACGAGGGAAAGATTCTCGATGGAAGAAACAGGTATAGAGCTTGTCAGATTTTAAATATATCTTTTAAATTTGAAGAATATTCCGAAAAGATGTCACCAATAGACTATATTATCTCTGTAAATGTTCGTAGATGTAGTCGTGGATATCTTAATGTTGCTCAACGAGCAGAAATTGGATTATTGTTGTTAAAAGAAGAAGAGAAGAAAGCTAAAAAAAGGATATTAAAGAATCATAAAGGAATGGTAAAAAAAGATGAGTGAAATTATATCTGTAGGAGAAATAGAGAACGATATTAAACAAGTAAAAGATTTGTGGAGTAAAACCATAAATAAGTATAACGACGATATATTTCCTCGTGCTACAGTATGCCACGAGTTTTTGTGCGACGACGAAAGAATAAAAGTGGCAGGAGATATCTTTAAAAAATTAGATCGATATGTAAGTATAATTAAAAAGTATTATTATCGCGAAAAAAGAGGAGTAAATAGTTTATTTTAATTATGATAACATATAAGTGTTGGTTTTGTAATAAAGAAATACAACAGGATAAGTTTAAGGAAAAAGGAGCTGGTATTTGTTGGAAATGTGGTAATCCTTTTGAACCCAATCCATCTTATATAAAACCAGAATTTCATAAATACTGTTCTAAAGAATGTAGATATCCAATGTTTTGTGACGATAATTGTAAGAAATCACTTAGAAAAATATTGAAAAGGTGGCATTCGTTGTTAGATTATACTTCGTATCATTACGATCATTATAACATAAATAAAAGTAGGTTTCAAAAAATAAAAAGTAGAATTTTTAAATATATTAAAAAGAAGATTAATAAATGCGGGTTAAGAACACATAAAAAAAGGTAATATAAAATGTTACAGAAATTGTATAGGTACAAACAAGACACTGTATATTGTGGAGATAATCTTGAAGTATTAGGAGAATTTCCAGACGAGTGTATAGATTTAATTTACATAGACCCACCATTTTTTAGTGGGAAAAAATACGATGCTGTATTTGAAGATGAGTGGGCACTCCAAGCATTCGACGATACTTTTAAATTAACAAACAAAGACGAAGAAAGCACCAAAATGGAAAAATATCTTAATTTTATGGAGATTAGGATTAGAGAATTGCATCGTGTGCTTAAATCAACAGGAAGTTTTTATCTTCATTGTGATTGGCATGCAAATGCATATTTAAGGATGGTGTGTGACGATATATTTGGGAAGAATAAATTGCGTTCAGAAATAATATGGCAAATGAAGTCTGTGTCTGGCTTTAAATCAAAAAGAAATGGATGGATAAGAGATCACGATACAATTCTTTATTATGTAAAATCTAAAGATTTTGTATTTAACAAAGAATATTTACCATTACGCAAAGAATATATTGATAAAATGTTTAGAAAGTCGGACGATAATGGATTATATCGAGAGAGAAAGCGTAAAAATAAAGATGGTAAAATTATTATAAATTAATCGTATAGCTAAAAAAAGCTATTTTTGAGTCGTGATGTTTAAATTCAAGAATAGTAGAATTAAATTCTGAAAAATAAAAATTTTTTCTAAAAACAACCAATATTAAAATTCCACATAGAGTTTTGATATTTTAACAATTCTATTTAATTAAAATGGCTTGGAGAGATTTTATGTTTTTCATTTTTTATCACTTTTTATTTAAATTTATAAAAATAATATAAATGTATTACAAAAATCAGAAAAATAATAAAAATCTCATATTTGTATTACAGATTTATTATATATATCTAAAACTAACTCTTAATACCATTTAAAAATGAGAACATCATAAATCGACCTGAAACATCAATTTATCCTAAGTGAAAATGTGTTTGAAAGATATAATTTTTTAAGATAAACCGTTTATCCTATTTTATTTTAAAAAAATAGGATTATTCATCTTTTAAAAATTTAGAAAGTTTCCGGTTATAATCAGTATTTTTTTCATTTTTTCTAAAATAATTTAATCCTTTTGTTTTCTGTGTTATTGCATTTTGTTTTTCTTTTTTAGCTCTCTTTCGTTTTATATCGATTTCAATTTCTTTAACAGTAGGTTCTTTATAATAATTCACGATTAATCACTTTTTGCTATAATAAACCTTTGTTTTTCCTCTCATAACATAATCAAATTTTTTCTTTTCTTTAACAAATCTATTTAAATTATTTCTTGCAATATATATAGATACTTTAATTAATTCTGAATATTCTTCTACAGTTATTTCATTTTTGGTGTTTTTAAGATGTTTTTTTAAATATTCTATTGATCTAAGTGGATGTTTGTCAATAACTATTTTGTCTTTATTTGATTCTTTATTTGTGTTATCTTTATCGTTATCGTTATCTCCTGCTGATGAAAATCCTTTGTTATCAAGAGATCTTTGTATAAATTTGTCTTTCTCTTTTAGATATTTCTTTCTAAATGTTTCGTGTTCGTGTAATTTTACATAAATGTGTCCTATGTATCTTCTATACTTATTTAAAACAAGAAATCTATTTGATCTTTCTTTTCTATTCATTCCTGCCGATTCAAAGTATAAATTGCAAATATCAACTTTTATTTCAAGTGGATCTACAAAGATAAACGTATTTCCATATGCTCTAATAATTCTAAGAACATTATCAACTTCCCATTCTTGTACTCTTGAACCTTTTCTTGTAGCTTTTGGCATTTCATCTTTCCACACCACATCTCCTTTTTTTAACTTTGGGAATATATTTATCATGTTTTTCATTTCCCAACACAAATGATAATCAACTTTTTTTTTCTTAATAATTTCATTAGCTCTCATACACAACAACAATAGTAATTGAGCAAGTTCAGATTTACCAGAACCCATATTACCTATTATTCCTACTATAAAACATGTACCTATCCTAACAAAAGCATTTATATCTCTTAAAAGCATTTCTGTAAGATCGTAACCATGATCGTCTTTTTTATTAGGATCACCATCATCCATGAGTAAATGTACAATTTTAAGTGTGTTTATTGTATTATTAAAGTCTTTTGTTTCTATTTCTAAGTTAAATTTATATTCTTTACAACAATCTACAAATATAACATTTTCTTTATTTTTAATTCTTCCATAACTATCACTTCTTAGTTTTTTAAGTCCTTTAATATCTTTTTCATCCATTTATTTTAACATCTCTATATAGACTATATTTTTCATGTGAATCTATTGTTTAATATATATTTTTTATAATGATTATTGTTTTTCATGTGATTCTCTATATTCTATATATTTTTTATCTTATATATATATATTTTAAGAAACTTAGTTACACTTAGTTTCAAATATTTATTTTCTATTTAAATTAGAATAGATTTCATTTTAGATGATTCTAATACTTTTATTAAAAACTTAGTTACATTTAATTAAACTCAATTAGAATTAGTTTCAAATATTAAAAAGGTAATCTAAAAAAAAGTAAAATGTGTTATTTATTATGTTTATAACACGAAATCATAGTTTTAACGTTGTTTTTCATATTCTTTTTTTTCGTATTCCCTAATAACACTTTTATCTTCTGTAAGTTCATTTTCTAATAATCTAACTCTGGTAAAATCCAAACTATCGATAAATAATGAGAGTTGTTCCAATAATCCTTGTTTGTATCTATCATCACCAGTGTAGTTAATTTGAATATTATTATAATTCCAAGTAGAGTGATCGTCCTTAAAACTAAGCATGTCATTTTCATCAAAAAAATCTATATCTAATTTTTCAATCAAAATACTAAGAAATACTGCCACATTAAGTAAATCACCACTTAAATATTTAACAGGAGTGCTAAAAGCATCTCTTTTAAATTTTTTATCTCTTGCTATTAAAGATTTTATGGATTCTTCACACACTTTTTCTTCCATTTCTGGTGTTGCTAATTCTAAATTGTCTAATATTTTTATTTTTTTATTTGTCGTTTTAATCACTTCTTTTATACAATTTAAAAAAGATATTTTAATATTTGTATTCTAACATTTTTTTCTTATTTTTGTCTTCTAATTTTTCTTTTTCTTCGTCTTCTTCTGGAACATAATAAGGAGATGTTTTTGATACTCTTCCAGTCATAAATGCAGCTTCAATCGATTTTAATTGTGTTGTACTCCAAATATGTGCATTTCCGTAAATTGCCATGTTTATTGCATTTAATACGTCTGTTGATAAACTTCTTATTAATCCCATATGATTTGGATGTTTAGACATCATATAACTGTTTAATAGATTTATAGTATGAGCTAAATATCTACATCTAATTCCATCAGCAGAAGTTCCCCAAATAAGTTCGATTTGATCACCAAAATCCAAAATACCAGCTTCCATCCATGCACCATGTATCTTTTTAAGTGTAGTTTTATCTTCCTTTACGTCTTTAACCATATTAACAAGAAGATTAATACCTTGTATTAAAGCATATTCTCTATATTGTTTACTACTTCTATCATATGACATCTAAAATCAACTCATACTCTATTTTTATTTTCTTTTTTATCATTTTAATCCCTCTTTTATTTCTTTTTAAACAAAACTCCTATCATAAATCCCATAAACATAAGTGTAATTATTACAACTCCAGTAGAAATATCGAGATATTGTCCAAAACCTATGGCTAATGGAGAAGACATATATATTTTTGTCATTCCATATATCCACATCGTTATAATAACTGTTATAGTAAATATTATTAACCAATGGTATTTTTTGACTTTTTTTTTGTTAGGTTTATCCATTTTAATCGTCTCGTTAAAGATATCGTCCTGTTATATAGCGAACAAAAAAATACGTTCCTATTTTTAAACCAGTATATACTACTAATAGGGGAAGTAACAATGTCTCGTTAAACATTACGTTTGAAAGCAATGCAACTATACCACACGTGTATATAAAAGACGTGATAACTGCTGTTATAAAGAATCTAATTCCGATGCGATTTATACCTCGGTTCATTTCGCTCCATTTTTTTGTTGCTCGTATAACTCCTTTTTTACGATCTCTATATTTGTAATATAGTTTAATACAATAAAACGCACAAATTCTTCCAATAATACTTGTCAAAATCATAACAGGAAAGACTTGAGATAATGTTAATTCCCAAAATTCTTTTCTTGTCACGTAAAATATTACTTGTACCCAATCGAAAGCAAGTAAATCATCTTTATTAATGTAAACACCCATACAAACTGTTGTAATTAAGAAAAATATTGCAGAAATTATGTTGTGTAGAAAAAAATATGTAAATCGGTCTCCTGTCGCACGTTCGCCCTTTTCTGTTCTATGCTTTTTCATAATTCTACATTTTCACCATTTTATGTTATAAAACCGAGCTTTCTCAAAATAATAAATATAATAACACTAAGAAATAAAACCAGAACAATCAGACCAATAATTGTTATAACTGATGTATTATTTTCATAGTTATTTTTAATTCTTTTCAAATAATGTTTTAAACTGTTCTTACTAAGTGAAAATGCTTTATATTTACCATTTGTAATTGCTTTTGTAGTTCTATTTGCTCCCTTTCTAATTTTGAAATATATTAATCCTACACCAACAGGAACAATAAAAAGTAAAAGTATTACTACAGTCAATAAAACATCAAATTCATCAGGTGTGCCAATTGGATCTGGAATTATATGAACTTCCGTTTCAAAAAATCCAAAACTAACTGTTTTATTATCTGGTAAAGCTGTCCATTCGTCTAAATATTCTTCATCATCTACAGACCACAATCTATATTCTACATCTTCAGCTGGAAGCCATTGTTCTATTAAATCATCTGCTGAAATAATTATTTCTTCAATTAAATCTTGGTATTTTAGGTGTACTTCAATTGATTGATTTTTATAATTATTAATTAATGTCCACACATCTATTTGCGACGTTAATAGAGATATATTCAATCCTATGTCAGTCCAATTAAGCATATCGGAGAACATAGTCATTTGATATAATTCGGTTAAGAATTCATTCTGTTGTAATACTATTGATAGATTTCCAGATATAGTGTTATTCACAAGGCTTAAATAAGTTCCTAAATCCACAACCGCAGTGTAAATAGAGTTATTAATTAAATACACAGCAGAATAGACTTGACTAACCAATGTTGATATAGTATTATTAACCAATAATAAATTGTTTATAACTGCTATTCTGGAATCGTTTATGTTAACATTCGTTAAATTGATGGAATTATTAAGTAAAATATAATTACTGGTAATATTAGCATCGATTAAATCTATGGTGGTATTTAAATTAAACAATGCAGTATCAATCGAAACATTCATTAATAATAGGTTGTTTTCGATGCTGGTTATCATAGTGGAGATTGTTCCGTTTACAAGATATATATCATTAAATACGCCTATTACTAAGTTTGAAATGCTGGTATTGTAAGAAGCTATGTTATTTTCCATGTAAATAAATGATGTATTAATAACGTTATCTAAATTGATGAAACTATTGTTTGTGAACACATACAACGCAGATATGTTATTTGCTACATTAGTTATGTTTAAACCTAAATTTACGAGCATATTTCCAAGAGTGGAATTAATACTATTAAGATTTATTTCTATCATTACAACAGAATTATTAATAGCAGAATTTAGATTAGTTATATTTATTTGAACATATGTAACCAAATTATTAAGCGTAGTGTTCACATTCGCTATATTAATTAAAACAGTGGCAATGGTATTGTTAGAGCCAATTAATAAAGCATCGTCACCATTTAACATAAATTCGTAAACAGTAAATCCACCATCTTCGTAATTAGTTAAATTAACTGTATAATTTCCACCAAATAATCTAAAATCAATTACTTCTCTTGGAGCGATCCACTCTGACCAAGACATTTCAGACTCATACCAATTTGGATCTCTGGTTATATTAATATGATTAAAAATCAATTGCAAATTCATAATTTTTAAACTATACAGCGTTAAAGTTATGGGAATGTAATTATCTCCTGAAATTACATTATATAACTCTGATTGGATCTGAATATCATAACGATCTTTAACTGTGATGTTAATACTCTCTCCTATCTCTCTATAAAATACATTTTCGTAAATTAAACTGTCATTAATATAAGTTTTATAATTTTCAAAGAAAAGATGATTACCCTGTTGGTCAGCGTAAGAAAGAAAACATATCTTTGAACGATTCAATTCGTATGCTTGATTAGAATTCAAAAAAATAGTAAACTGTTCATAAGTATTATTGTTGTTATAGTATCCTATTTCATAATAAGCTTTAGATAATGTAAAATAAACAGATTCACCAGAAAGTAGTGGATAAACATATGTACTATTAATATCAACTGTAGTTTTTTGATCCATCAAATTTTTTGTTTGTAGTGTGTAAACATCAAGCTCTAAATCAATATAGGATGATGCTATTTTATCAAATGAATCAATTAATGTATTAAAAACATCAGATACATTAATATAAACACGAGTTCCTATATCTGCTGTAAAAATATTATCTAATAAATTAAAAATACTCCACTCTGAATTTAAGCTTCTGTTTATAGAGATGTGATAATCTTCAAAATCTAAATGATCTTCCTTTCCTATGTTAAATAAAGTTAACCTGCAATCGAGGGTTTCCACAGGTTCGTAAATGTAAAAATAGTCAGATGTTCCAATTGTAATATTTTCATTTACCTTCACACCATCGTCATATGGATCAAATATTCTTAAATTATATGTACTGGAAGTTAAATTAACCGAATGTGTTCTCTTAGAACCTAAATAGAAATCAGCATAATCCCCTACAAGTGTATATTTGTAAGTTTTTATGTCATAAATTCTAACATAATCTTCGTCTTCAAAAGTAGAATTTATTTTTAATTGATCAAATTCTACAAAATCATCAACACTTAATTGAACAGTGTGTCTATTAAAGTTACTATTTCCAGATGGACTTAATATTAAGGTTTTATTTACTACACCATCTTTTAATAAAATTAGATTAATTTCAGAATCTGAACTTGTTTGGAAATCAACTTCAAAATAATCTCCAGAACTTAGATTATAATGTGTGACATAATCAAAACTCTTTATACTAATACTCTCTGTTGTATTCGTCTGCATGTACATATATCCTAAATCATTATAAAATTTCTCAACATCTTCTATATTATCGTATTGATAAACTTTCCAGTTTTGCTGTCCTAATAACCACCAATTATTATAATAAAAAATACATAGAGGATAAATATCTTCTGAAGAAATCGAATAATATTCTAAATACGACCAAGAATCATCGTATTTATAAACTCGGTCATATTGATTACCAACCATATACCAATTTCCATCTCCATAAAAAATCCCCCAAGGATAAGTATCTTGCCCACTAATATCATAACTTCCTACATAAGACCAATCAGAATTATATTTAAATATCTTGTTATTATAATCTCCAGATAACCAAAAAAAACCATCGTGAAACTCAAGACTTAACATAACACCATCTTCGCTTGAAATATCCCAAGTTTCTCCTGTATCTGTCCAATCGTCTAAATATTCGTAAACTAAATCCTCAGATTGTCCTACTGCATACCAATTAGTTCCATTATGAACTATTGATCTTAATTGCATTTCTATACCAACTTCTATATTTCCAATTAAACTATTATAACTCCAATCTAAATTGAGTTTATGGATAGCTCCAGTTGTATCAAGAGCCCAGAAAAATCCATCATAATATTTAACACAATAATAATATTCAGAAGAATATGAGGTTCCAGAATAATGCCACGAACTTCCTATCGTAGTATAATCATCAATTAAATAGTTAGATAACAATGATGTATAAACAGAAAAAGAAGAGTCAGATGTATCGTTTAATCTCCATTTTTGCGATGTTAAATCATCGTGGAAATCTTCAACAGAAGTTATAGAAGCATTTTGTAATCTCCATCTCGTAGTATAATCACTTTCCGAAATAGCATAAAAATCAGCACTTAATGAAGTTCTTAATCTTGCTACATCATCAGGAATAGGTGTACCTTCAGTAGCAAGACGGAAAAAAGGAGTCAAAAATCCCACTATGAATAAACTTAAAATTACGATTAAAATAATTCTTTTTTTAACTATTTTTCTACAATGCATAAAAACTCACACTCCTAAATACTTCATAATTGTTAATTAAAACCCATACTCCTTGTAGATTGAGAAACACTAAGAAATACAAAAATAAACATAGGAACTCATTAAAACCTTTTTTGTAATAAAAGAGCAAATTTATTCCTGCAATAAATCCTATAAACAATAAGAACAACGATAAAAGCAAAACAAGATTTTCCAAAAAAGGAGCAACCAATGTGTTTGCTTCATAGATATTTTCTTTATATCCAACATAAAACAAAGTAGTGAGAAAGTCAAATAATTTTTGAGAAAACAGGACACCAATTAACAGAAAATTAGAAACAAATAAAATAAGGTTACTATTTTTCATTTTCATCGTCTTTAAATTCTTTTTCTAAAATTTTATGAACTTCTTGATCTATAATTTTTTTTAAAGCTCTCTTTCTCAATCTTCTATATGTTGAACATTTTATCTTAATATCTGTTCCTGACATGATTTATATTATATGTTTATTTTTTTTTTTTAATTTTAAATTGTTTTCTTAAAGTAGAATCTACTAATTCTTTCATTGTAATTTTTTTATCCAAAGCTATTTTTTTAATATTCTCATGAACTTCAGAACTTACTTTAAGATGTTTTTCTTTTTTACTCATAATTAATCATTAATTAGTTAATTAGTTAATTTAATACTTAAAACTATTTAAATAAAACTATATATTCACGTAGTAGATTCGTAAAAACTATACTTAGCGTAGAATTCCCACATTTTAATTATATTTAAAAAGATTTAATAATAGTTAATATTATTTTGAAAGAATGTGTGTAATTATTATAGAAATTTAGTTGATGTTCTTCGTCAAAATAAAGAATGTTTTAAAAGATTGATAAAATATCTATAAATAAAATAATCGTGTTAAAAATGACTTAAAAAATAGCTTAAAATGTAAGATTAGAAACAATTTCTTTGCCTTTCTCAGTTAAAATCCAAATAAATTTTACACGATATGGTGTTAAAGTAAGTGGTGTAAAATTATCTACTATTTCATATCCACTTTTATCATACTCAAAAATATGTAAACATTTTAATTTTGATGTCATACAGTTGTTTTCTTTATCCCAAATCATATGATTTGTAATTTTTCCTTTTTGAATTAATCCTTTTCTATACATATTTCTAATGGTTCGTGATAACGATGCTCTTATAGTAGATTTTAAATTTCCAAAAAAATCTTTAGCATCTTCACCATAAATAAATATTGCTATTTCTTTAGTAGTATTAAATTTCTGAATAATTTTTGTATCATCTATAAATTTCCCTCTTTTATTCCTGACAATTTTTGTATAATTTGTATATCCTATGATAGAATCACTAATTTCTTTTTCTATAGATAATGTTTTCAAAATTAATTTTTCATTTTTTCCTAACTTCATAATTATTATAATTATGTTAACTTTATAAAGTTAACTTAATAAGTGGTTTGATTTTTCAAACCAGTATAAAATAACTAAAATTGATTCATTTTCTAAAATTGTGAATAATATTAGTTTTGATAATATTCACAATTTTTTTAAAAAAGATCAAACTGTGGAGAAAATAGCTGAGATTTGTATTAACAGATGAGCCCTCAGAAGATGATCCAAATGGAACAATAGAAAAATTCATAAAAACGCCATTCTTTCTATTAATATCAGAAAAGGACGAAACTATAAGGGCCATAATGGAGGAATTAAGAAACTTTGGATATACGAAAGGATATTATGGTATTGTGTTAGGTAAAAACGCAACCAGCTATGCTATTAAACTATTAATTGAATTATCAGAAGTGAGGAATTTCCATACATTTATCTTGCATGACCAAGATAATAGTGGATTGAAGATATTTCTTAATATGCGAAGATGGATAAAAGCTGAAAGTATAGGCGTAAATCCAGATTTTTTAGAGTATTGTGAGATAGACAATAAAGATGTAGATGAGGATTACAACGTATCTAATGCCGAAATAAAAGGTTTCATAAAGATTATTGATGATTGTAATCTCAGTAGAAAAGAAGAATATCAATATAAGGGATGGATGTGGGCATGTCTTAAAAAAAGAATTGAACTTAATAGCGTCTCAGCTTATAGATTAGAACAGGATTTGACTGAAAGTAAAGTGAGAGACTTTTGCAATTATTTATTATCGAAAATAGGAGATGTTAATCGTAAATGGAATTTAAATAGGTATAGAGAACCAATATATCAAGAACCAACAATTAGAGAACTATTTATATCAAGCTCAGACTTTATGAAAGATATTGAAAAAGATTTAGATAAGAAAATATGGCATATAAAGGATAAACTAGCTGAAATAAGAGGAGAAATGTATAGAAGGAGGGAGAAAATCCAAGATAAAGTGTATGAGGGTATTAATAAATTTTTAGAAGATGAGGATTTAGCATATTCGTCTGATTGGAAAAAGCTCATACAGGATGAGTATAATGAAGTGGTTAAGACTATTCAAAATGTGCATAATCGACAATGTGATATAACAAAACTAGTAAATCTAAATTTTATGAGGATAAATAAAAGATACAAAGGCGTTATAGCTTTAAAGGATCCAGATGTTATAATCTCTAAGCAAGAACGACGAAGTGTTAGATTAAAAACAATTCTATCTAATAATATAGACGATATAATTAAAGGGCTTAAAGTTAGATGTAAAAGACTTATTAAAAGAACTGAAAGATTTAAAGATTTTAAAGAGAAATTGGCAAAAAACGAAGATAACATTACTAAATCAGAATTAACTGATTATTTAACAAAACTGAGAGACTACACCATAAGAGAGCTTGATACCTTAATATTCATAATCAGACTCGATTCAATCATGAAGAGAGTGAGAAAGGTGATTAGGGGCTGAGAGAGTGTAGAATTCAGTCATTTGGATTTCCCAATGAGAGTTTGAAGGGGACTACCAATATTCTACTACCATTCTAAAAAAATGAAAATAAAAAGAGGTGAAAAAATAAAGGATGTCAAAAAGAAGAAAGGAAATGAATGAACCAATTAAACCAAGAGCTTGTTTTGAATGTATTTCTTTTGGTAAGAATGGAGAGCATCTTAAAAGTGGAAAAGCCCATTTTCCCTCATTATGCGAAAAAGATTTGATGTGGTTTCAATGTGGTGGAAAAGAAGGAATTAAAAAAGGTGAATAAGATTAGTTCAAAACAAATTCAGAATATTATAAATGATATAGAAAAGGAAATAGATAAGAAGATAAAGGATATTGACGATAGACTAAAGGAATTGATTAATAAAATAGCTGAGAAACAAGAGGAAATTAAAAGGGAGGGGTATAAAGACTTTATGAAAATAATGGTTATACCTGAATTAAAGAAGATTGTTACAAAATTAGAACACATGAAAAAGGAAGTGAAATAAAAAATGTTTGAGATTAATTAATAAAAAGTGATGTAATATTGATGCAAAATGCATCACATTATTTTTTTTTTTCAACATTTATCAACACATATCAACAGAAGCAAACATATAAATACAATTTCTGTTTTCTTCTTATTGAAAAAAAATGAGTAAAAAAATGCCAGTGTCAGGAAGAAAATACAAATCAATTCCAGAGCAGAGTGCTACGATTATTGCGAAATTCAAAAATCAGGAAGCACTAACTAAGTTTATTAATTCCCAAGAATATCAAAGTGTTTTGGGGGAATTACTTAACATAGTTGCGAAATATTCAGGGAATACTGAATATTTTACCCATCCATCAAATCCCAAAACCTAATTAACTTAAATTAAAAAAAAGGAAGTGAATGAATTGAAATTTAGTTTTTTTTATTGTAAGTGTGTTCTGACTTCCAGAGCACCAATAAAATTAAAATTTAAAAAAAAAGTGAAAAAAATATGAGTGACGAAAAAAGATTTACAAACAAAAAACTGATTGCTGTTTCTATAATGCTGGTGTTATTTATTGGAGCAACGGGAGTGTTAGGATTTATGTTCATATCGGTGAGTAATAATTATACTAATTTATCTGGAGACTATGATAGTTTATATGTTGATCATTTAGAATTGTTAATTGATTTTAATAATCTTGATGATCAATATTTTATTTTGACGGGGGAGCATATTGAATTGGAGAACGATTATAATGTTTTAGTAGTTGAATTAGCTGATATGACAACTGAAAGAGATGCTTTAGTAATAGATTTAGTTGATATGACAATTGAAAGAGATAACCTAAAAATTGATTTAAATAATATGACATTAGAAAGAGATGCTTTAGTAATTGCCTTAGCTGATATGCCTTCACAAATAGACGATTTAGTAATTGCCTTAGCTGATATGACTATTGAAAGAGACGATTTATTAGCTGATATAATAGTTCTTGATGCTGAGATACTTGAACTTGAAGGTACTATTTCTGGATTAGAAGATGATATAGAAACTCTTGATGGTGAAATACTTGTTTTTGGAAACACCATTATTGATTTAGAAACTACTATTTCTGGCTTAGAAGTTGATTTAAATGTTATGACTCTTGAAAGAAATAGTTTATTAATCCAAGTAAGTGATTTAAATGATGAAATACTTGGTCATTTAGCTACTATTTCTGAATTACAGTCTACTATTTCTGGCTTAGAAGTTGAGATAGAGGTTCTTGAGGGACAAGCTGTTATAGATGAACAAGCTATTGCTGATTTAAATGCTCAAATTGGTAATTTAAATGTTGATATACTTACATATTTAGCTACTATTTCTGGTTTAGAAGATACTATTAATTTAAGAGATGCTACTATTCTTGATTTAAATAATCAGATAACTACACTTGAAACTACAAGAGATAATTTAGTAATTGCTTTAGCAGACATGACTACACAAAGAAATACACTTGAAATTGAAAGAGATGCTTTATTATTTATTATTGTTGGTTTAAATAATGATATTCTTAGTTTAAATGCTATTATAACAGCAAAAGAACTTGAGATTACTAATTTAAATGCTCAGATTACTGGATTACAAACTACTATTATTGTTTTAAATGCTCAGATTTCTGGATTACAAACTACTATTACTGTTTTAAATGCTCAGATTACTGCACTCAATGCACAGGTTGCTGGATTACAAGCTATAATAAATGCAATTAATAATACTATTGCCGATTTAAATGCTCAGATTACTGCACTTAATGCTACTTATATTGCTTTATTAGATGATTATCAAATACTTTTTGATGCCAATGCTGAGTTACAAACTATTTATAATGCTCTTTTAATTGCGTATGATTACATGTGTGATACTATAAGACAATCTATACTTCCAGTTCAATATAGTATATTTGCTGAAGCTGTACGAAGACATTATATGAATGTGTTTAATGAAGATTGGTATAGTTTTGCTGAATTTTGTCGAGATATAGTGTTACATGATAGTGGACAATATAATGCGTTTTCTGAAGTTTCAAATGCTTTCTCTAATGCTTTAATATGGGGAAATGATACAATGCTTTTAGCAGATTTTATAATGTATTTAACTTTCTATCCATGGCTTCCAAATTGGGATGGATTTGCTTTAACTGGAAACGAACTTACTGATATTGACACAATAGTAGATTGGTGTATAGATGAAATTGATTACGAATACGATTCAGGTATAACTATTGGACAAGAATATTTTGATGGTGATTACATTAAATTCCCTGTTGAAACTGCTTTTAGAACATTAGGAGATTGCGAAGACCAAGCAATATTAACAGCAGCTTACTTAGAATCGTGTGGTTTTGAAACAGCTATTGCTATAAGTCACGATCCAGCTCATCCAACATTAGGAGAATTTTATCATGGACATCTTCTTGTTCACATAGAAGATACAGATGCTTATTACTTAGCATATTCATCTCCTTTATGGACTATACCATATGATCCATATTCTGGATATACTTGGGCTTGGCTTGATACTACTTGGGATGTTCCTTTTGGAACTACTCCATCATGGCTTCAAGATTACATTGATTTTAACACGATTATTACATCTGATATTATGACATTAGCTTTTTGTGATATAGGAGGAGCAATAGGAACAAACATAGGAGAAAATACAGGCTTAACATATGTTATGCCAACCTAAATTGTATTTTTTTTTTTTATTTTTTGGTTTAGTTTTAACCGATTCGGTTGAGAGAACAGACAGAAAATAAAATTAAAAAAAAAGTGAAAAAAATGAAAAATAACAAAAAAATAATAGCACTAACAACATCTATTCTTTTATTATTTGTATTTGGAAGTTTTCTATTACCAATAGCAAAAGCAACAGAAACCTACACAACAACAGAAGAAATAGAGGATTTTAGTTGTGTTGACGACACTTATGTTTATAGTGGATGGAGTTATATGAATTATGGAGATTCACCATTATTAACCGTTGGTTATGATATTGATTATACATTAGATACTGAATTATACCTTTCTCTATTTAAGTTTGATTTAACAAATAGACCAGAAAACTATGTTAAAGCAGAGGTCGTTTTGAGTTTTAACGATTATGGTATGATTATTTTAGTTCCAGTTTATAATTCTAATAATTCTTGGAACGAAGAAACACTAACAACTGAAGGAGTGAGTTATATGATGGAATATCCTCCTATATTCCTCCCATTCTCTCTTAATTCTCGTGCTAGTTTTGGAATTGGATTTATAGATGTGACTTACAATATTGACATAATAGAATATTCTGAATTTCAATTTGTTTCGTTTTTATTTGGTATATCTTATACTTCGTTGGAGCCCGAAGAGGATTTATATACAATCTATTCTAAAGAGTATCCTGTTGAATCGGTTAGACCAAAGATTATATGGACAGTTGAACATGACATTGTTTTACCGCAAAATAACGAACCATTGTTTTTAATAATAGGTTTATCTGTTGGATTAATAGCAGGATTAGTTGCTGTTGGTGTTATTATAATTATTGAAAGAATTAGAAAAAGAAATGAGACATAATCCTATTAGCAAGTGGGATAACAAAGATTTTGTCGTATATTTAACATAGGAAGGAAAAGAGTTAAAAAGAGGTATTAGTATGATGAAATTAGGAAATAACAAAAAAGAGATTAGAATTGTTAAGTGTTTTTTTGGAATTGTTATTATCGTAGGAATTATATTAACAATATGGTTATTCTGTGTATTTGATTGGGTATTTGCTCTTATGGGAGCAGGAATTTATTGGTTTTTTGCTTTCTCTCCTTTTTACGGAAGTTTCTTTGAAGTTGGCAGTGATGAACAGAGAGACAAACAGAATAAAAAATACGCATACAAAAAGAAGAGAGGTTGGGAGTAAATTGAATAAAAAACGATGGAAAGAAATGAGAACATATACAACTCGAAGGAGAATTATATATCTTTGGATAAGAATGATATTAAACCCAAGAAGAATAGATTATGCTGGGACAAGAACAAAAAAG
>SDBT01004346.1_pt1 | contig 24110 bp, 14 predicted proteins | sample 2277101 | NCBI WGS metagenome assembly SDBT01 (sample SAMN10404973, study PRJNA504765) | marine sediment metagenome | isolation source: marine sediment core GS10_PC15, 103 cmbsf | place: Arctic Ocean: Southern Knipovich Ridge | collected 2010 | reverse complement strand
GTTGTGCCGGTTGAAGTTCTGAACATCGGCACGGCTGCGGCTGACGGCGTGACTGTGGAGCTTTACCTTTCGTCCGACGGTCAGGTCAATGCTAGTGATAGTCTCGAGGATTCCTTCACGCTGGCGAGTCTGGTGGCAGGCGGGTCGCATTCACAGGGCATGAGCTTAACGGCCCCTGGCCTGCCCGGGACGTACTACCTGGCGGCCGTGGTTGACCGTCTGGATGGCGTTTGGGAGTCGAACGAGTCGAACAACTGGTCGGGCATTGTGGAGCTTCACGTCACGCAAGCGGACCTTGACTTCGCACCGCCGCAGCATACCACTATCCAGGCCGAGATCCTCTCTATGGTCTTCGTGCCGATTGAGGTGCGGAACGTCGGCGACGCGGCCGCGAATAACGTCACCGTCGAGCTGTATTTCTCGCCGGACAGCACGGTTGATGTCAGCGATACGCTGAAAGACTCGTTCAGCTTGACGGTGCTTTCAGCCGGCGGGTCCCATTCGCAGGACATGGCCTTTGTTGTTCCGGGTAAGGCGGGTACCTACTACGTCGCCGCGGTGGCCGACCGCCTCGACGTCGTGGCCGAATCCAACGAGTTCAACAACATCTCGGCCGTCATCACACTGGAGGTCCTTGCCCCGCAGGCGGTGGAGTATTTCGCCTTTTCCGATTACTTCCCGCTGGAGATCGGGCTGAGTAAGGCATACGTGATGTCGCAAATCAATCCTGGCAGCGCAAAGCCAGCCTACAGCCTCATACGCACCGTTGTGCGGGGCGGCGTCGCGGAGGGCGGTGGCGCCGCGGTTGAGGGCGACCATTACGAGATCCGAAGGATCTACAGCGCAAGCCACGCTAACAGCACTTTCTACACCAGCGCCGTTGGCGGACTGTATCTGCGTGGCCAGCAGCAACTGTTTGGCCGAACGTTGCGGACATCGCAGTTCGATGACCCCTTCATGATGTGTCCGGCTGAGATGTATGTGAGCCAGTTCCTTGAAAGTGCGGGCGATTGGAGCGGCCTGAACCCCAACGGCGCGCCGTGGACCGGCTGGTACAGCCAGCAGCTCGAGGTGGTGGGCTTTGAGCAGGTCATCGTCCCGGCAGGGACGTTCAACGCCCTCAAACTCACGTTCAATATCAGCGCGACGCAGCAGACGGCCGGCAAACCAACTGAGCACATTTACGATAACTACTCGGCCTGGTTGGCCGAGGGCATCGGCGTGGTCAGAGAGGCAGGTCAGTGGCGGCGGCAGAGTGGTGCGGGCAACCTGCGAATCTGGACTTTCGAATATCAAATGGCGATGCAAGGCGTTGGCGCCGGCGATAAGCCCGATCTCGCGGCCCTCTTTGACAGCCGCTTCGTTATGCCTTCGGTGGGCGTGCCGGGCCAAAAGTTTAGGGTGCCGGTGGCTGTCTGGAACGTCGGCAGCGCAGCGGCGAAGGGCAACATTGCCGTAGACATCTACGCCTCGGCCGACCAGACGCTGGACGCCGGCGACGTTCGCGTGGGCCGTACGGCAAACGCCAGAGTCAACCTGGCCAACGGCAAGTACCGCATCGTTAACGTGCTGGTGAATATCCCCGCCCAGATCGATCCGGGCGTGTATTACCTCATCGCACACGTGGATGCCGACGATGCGATCCCCGAAGATCTCGAGGAGAACAACTTTGCCAGCACGGACACGCCCTCATTGTGGACGTACGCCTTCGGCAGCGTCGGCGGAAAGCGCAACGTGCGGCTGACGGTTCTGGACGGCAACGGCACGCCGATTACGTTCAGGCTTCGGGGCAGCGGCTACGGCGAGGTCATCCGCGACGGGACCGGCCACCTGAACGTCACCTACTATCTGACAAATGCATCTTCGACGGCCTCGTTCAGCACACCGCGCCGAACCGAGGGCGTCATAAACGACATCACGGTGGTTGACGGCTCGCTGCGGGCCCTGCTGGGCAGGACGATCGACCTGATCGGCGACGTGAACTGCGCCGACGGTTGGCTGGGCAAGATCGTTCTCGACGACGTGCTCGACGATCACACGATCACCATCGGCCCCCCCGCCCGCCGACGCTCCACGGTGACCCTGAGCTTCGACAGCGTAGGCGATCTGAGCATCTTTTCAGCCACGCCCATCAACCGTCTGACGGCCCTGGAGTGGCTGAACGAAAACGAAACGCCCGATCAGATCGTAGCGCCGTGGCTGGGCAACCTTCGCATCAAGGGCCGGAGGGCAAACCTGCGACGGGGCATTGTTGGTTCAGCGGGCCACTTCGGGGCGGACCTGACGCTCAGCGGTACGGGTGACAGGAGACCTACGCTGCGAACGGTAAGGATCGCCGGCGATCTTTACGATGCCGAGTGGAACATCGTCGGCAGGATGGGCCCGATGAAGGTCGGCGGCATTGTGGAAAACACGACCGTACGCACAACAGGCAATATGGGGCCCTTGAGGCTGGGCAGGGTCCGCAATAGCGACTTCCTGGCCGGCGCAGCCAACGGCGTGCGACACGCCAGCAGCGCCGCTGAGTTCGTAAATACCGGCGCACGCATCCAGGCGGTGATCATTACGGGAAATAAGCTGCCCGCTGTCGGCGGTAATCGTTACTGGTTTGAAAACAGCAACTTCTCGGCGGCCAGCATAGGCAGGGTCTCGCTGTTGAACCTCCAGGCCGACAACGGAGGCCAGGAGTTTGGCTTGTTTGCACTGGCCAAGGACCTCGGCGGCCGGGAGATCACGTTCGTCCGCTACCGCGATACCGTCCTCGGAGGGCGGTGGAACATCTGGCGGCCGGCCGACGGCGAACTGAATATACTACCCGACTTCACCGCACAGGTGCTGGAGCTTTAGTTCGCAGGGGGGACGCTTGGGAGGCTGCTTATCCCGATCGCGTTGGATCCGCGCGGCCGCGGTAAGCTCTTGCCCGCTCGCTGGCGCTCGCGGCTCGTCACATCGAGGTTCCTTGCCGATAAAGACGGCAAAGCCCTTTGACGAACCTGGCGGCGAAAAATCCTCCTAAGGTCTTTCGCTAGGGCCTCCAAGCGGCTATCGTGATTGGCTCCATGACGGCCACGCCGCACAAGACTGCACGGGAGCTAAGCTCGGTTCGCGATATGATCGAGAGCATTTGGATTGCGATCGTGCTGGCCTTTGTGCTGCGTGCTTTTATGATTGAGGCCTTTGCGATTCCCACCGGTTCGATGGCCCCGCGGCTGATGGGCGAGCACTGGCAGCTGGTTTGCCCCTCCTGCGGATACGAGTACGCCTACGGGCTGGGCCGGTCGGCCCAGATGTCCTCGGCCTTCAGCCGCAAAGTCCGTCACCAGCCGGTCGGGGCGACTTGTCCCAACTGCCGCTACCCCTTCAGGGGCCGGCCGGACTTCACACGCGGCGGTGACCGGGTATTGGTCTTGAAATACCTCTACCGCTTCAGGGAGCCCGAGCCCTGGGACGTAGTGGTCTTTCGCAACCCGCAGAACAACCGGGAGAACTACATCAAGCGGCTGATAGGCCTGCCCGGCGAGACGATCGAGATCGTCCATGGAGACATCTTCGTCCGCGGCGGCGGCCAATGGAAGATTCGCCGCAAGCCACAGCGGGCCCAGCAGGCCATGTGGCAGGTGGTCTTCGACAACGACTATCGCCCCGATATGAAGCTGATTGAAGGGATCAACCGCCAGCGTTCGTTAGAGCAGCGAATTACCCCGGCGCGGTGGGAGCCCGGCAGGGGCGGCGCCAAATGGGACTTGAGCGGTGTCGACGGACGGCGGTTTGCCTTTCGCGGCAGCGGCGAGCCCGCCGAGATCGCCTTCCACGCCGCTCGGGACGCCTTCCTGCCTCACTACGGCTATAACCGGCCTAGCGAAGACTCCGAAAGGGTCGGCGACAATGACATTTGCAGCGACCTGAAGCTTTCGTTCGTCTTGATCCCCAAGGGAGCTGACTTGGAGGTGGGGCTATCTCTCGACAGCTTTGCCCACCGCTTCGAGGGTCGCCTGCGCAGTGACGGTACGGTAACACTGCTGCACGATCCGCCGGACGAAATCCGAGGCAACTGGGTCGAGTGGGGCCGGGCGAAAATCCAGCCGCTGCAGATCGGCGAAAGTTGCCAGGTGGCTCTAACGCACGTGGATTACCGAGTGACGCTCTGGGTGAACGGCCGGCCGGTGCTGGCCAGCAGCGACCAGCAGTATTCGCCCAACTACCAGGAGATCAGGGCGCGGCTGAGCGAGGCGGCTTCGCGGTCGATACCGATTCCCCAGGTGAAGGTTTGGGCAGTAGGCGGACCGTGCGATCTGCTGCACGTTAAGCTCTATCGCGACGCCTTCTACACCCGCGCCAAGCTCAGTAAGATTCAATCCGGGCCGCTGGGCGATTACGCGAGAAAACTGCCCATCTCCGGGGATTCAAGAGGCTGGGGGACAACGGGTCGGCCAATCACGCTCGGTGAAGATCAGTTTTTCGTTCTGGGCGACAATAGCCCGCAGAGCTTGGATGGTCGGGCGTGGAGGGATGCGGCTCCGACGTTGCGGCTGTGGCAGAAGGATGGAAAGATTCTCAAGTGCTACGCCCCCGGCGCCGAGCCGGCCTACCAACTCGGCACGGTGCCTCGATATGCGATGATTGGCAAGGCGTTTTTCGTCTACTGGCCGGGCGCCTTCCGTGTGCCGGGATTACCGGGCTTGCCGATCCTGCCGAATGTGGGTAGGATGCGGCTGATTCGGTAGCCCGTGCCAGCATTATGAGGCGACGAAACGCATCAGGATAGACGGATAAGCAAGCCTCTTAGTGTGAACTTATGCACATTTGTCGATTGGTGGTATGGCGGAGGGGCGTCTTTGCCTGCGGCGCTGGAGTGGGCTAACGGCGCATGGCGGCTGGCGGAGCGCTTGGCCGGCAGGCTTGCGAGTGTCTGCACGTAAGGTTTTTCGTATTGGATGGTTAGGGCGACCGAGCCAGCCGTGCTAGCCAAGCGAACCTCTTGGCCGACAAGACAGGCGAGGCCGCAGTCGGCTCGCTCGGTTAGGCCGCGGCCAATGACTGAAACGAAGTTATACACAAGTTATCCACGAAGACGCGAGAGAACAGCCAATGATACTGCTTGAGGTGAAAGACCTTGTAAAGCGCTACAGCGGGCGAGCCGTGGTGGACCACGTCTCATTCACGGTCAACCAGGGCGAGATCATGGGCCTGCTGGGGCGCAACGGCGCCGGGAAGACCACCACCTTCCGAATGGTCATCGGCATGATCACGCCGAATCACGGCAGGGTCATATTCGACGGCGTCGATGTGACCGAAATGCCCATGTATAAGCGGGCACGGCGTGGCGTGGGCTACCTCTCTCAGGAGCCGAGCATCTTCCAGCGCCTCACCGTCCGGCAGAACCTCATGGCCATCCTTGAGACAATGCACCTCAACAGGCACATGCGCAAGCAGCGCTGCAGCGAGCTGCTGGACCAGTTCGGGCTCGAGCGCCTGGCCAGCCAGCTCGCCCGGACACTTTCCGGCGGCGAGAGGCGCAAGCTGGAGATCGCCCGGGCATTGGTGACCAACCCGACGATGATCCTGCTGGACGAGCCGTTCAGCGGCGTGGACCCAATAGCGGTGGAAGACCTCCAGAAGCAGATTTGCGGCCTGCGGGATCGTGGCATCAGTATCCTGCTGACCGACCACAACGTCCGCGAAACGCTCAACGTCACCGACCGTTCCTACATCATCGACAACGGCAAGGTGCTTCGGCAGGGCACGCCACGCGAACTGATCAACGACGATCTGGTTCGCAAGGCGTATCTGGGTCATACCTTCCGTGGCGACGAGTTCGACAAGACCACCCGGGCAGTCCGCGGAAAGGCGCCGGCCGCGAGGCCGTAGGGGCCCGCTGAATCTCAATTGGCAATTGGAAGCGCCTCCCATGGCGACAAAGCAGCGAATGACCTTCCGGCGGTATGGCAGTTCTTACCATCTGCTCATCGAGACGGCCGAGGACCTCGCCCAGGCGGCCGAGCTCGACGAGGCCCACTGGATCGCCACCAACGCCCCGGTAAAGACGATCAACTGCGACGAGACGTTCCTTAAGCTGCTGGATCTCGACGGCGGCGGCCGCCTGACCAGCCGCGAGGTCAAGACCGCGATTCGCTGGCTGCTGGAGGTCCTTAGTGACCGTCAGGGGGTAAGCGATCGCAGCTCTGTGCTGCGCCTCGATGCGATCAACAGCTCCTGCGAGGCCGGCAGGCGAGTCCACGCCGCCGCCCGCAAGATCCTTAGCAGGTCTGCCGGCCGCGATGGGGATGAAATCGCGTTGGAGACCGTCCGTCAAGTGAAGGCCCAGGTGGAGGCCAGCCCGGTCAGCGAGGCCGGTGTCGTGCTGCCCGAAGCCGCCGAAGACGAGCAGGTGCAACAGTTTATCGCCGATGTGATCGCGGCTACCGGCGGGGCGGCACACCCCGGCGGCGACCAGGGCGTCGGAGGCCGGCAGTTGGAGGAGTTTCTCACCGCCGCCGCGGCGCAACTGGACTGGAAGCGGCGGGGCGCGCTTCCGGCCAGCCAGGCCAGGACGGACATCTGCCCGCTGGGCGAGCAGACCGCGGTGGCGCACGCGACTGTCAGTGCCCTTCGCGGCAAGATCGATCAATACTTCGCCCAGTGCGAGGCCGCGGCGCTGGACCAGCGCTTCATCCAGCGGATGGGCTGGACGGAGGCCGAGCTGAAGGACCTCGATTTCGACGATCCGACGGTCATCGAGGAGGTCCTCAATAAAGCGCCGATCGCCAGGGCGAATGCCCAGCGCGAGCTTCGCTTCGACGAGCCGATCAATCCGTACTACGCTGAATCGCTGGCCCAATTCGGCAAGCAGGTCCTCGAGCCGGTGCTCGGGCGAAGCGGCCCGACGATGTCGGCCGGCGACTGGCAGAAGATCAAGGCCGTATTCGCCGCCCATCAAGCCTGGCTCGACGCCAAGCCGTCTTCGAACGTCGAGGCCCTCGGCGCGGAGAAACTGCGGGCCTATCTGGACGGCCCGTTTGCCGATGCGGTGCGGGGCTTGATTGACGACAGCGCCCAGGCCGCGCTGGAGCTGGACAATATCCGCCTCGTCGAAAAGCTCATCCTCTACCAGGGGAACCTGATCGACCTGGCCAACAACTTCGTCAGCTTTCCCCATCTCTACGACCCGCATCGGCGGGCGATGTTCGAGGTGGGCACGCTGGTGATGGACGGCCGGCGGTTCAGCCTGGCCGTGAAGGTCGAGGACCGCGCCCGGCACGCAGACGTAGCCAAGAGCTCCAACATGTACGTGCTCTACGTTGAAGTTGCCGGAGCGGGCGATTCGAGCTACGAGGTGGCCGTGCCGGTAACCGCCGGCGGGGCGGGCAACCTTTGTATCGGCAAGCGGGGCGTCTTTTACGACCTACTCTCCAGGGAGTGCGACGCCAGGGTCGTCCAGATCATCGAAAACCCGATCTCCACCCGCGAGGCCTTGCTCTCGCCGTTCAGGCGGCTGGGGCGGCTGGTGACCGGGAAGATCGAATCGTTCGCCGCTGGAGCGGAGAAGAAGCTCGAGGCGCGCACTTCGACCGCGGTCAGCCAGGCCGCCCCGGCCGGGCGGACTTCGGGCCTGGCAGCCGGCGGGATGCTGATGGGCGCCGGCGTGGCCGTCGCCGCCCTGGGCTCGGCCGTGGCGTACGTTACCAAGACGCTGGCGGGCCTCAGCGGCTGGACGGTCGGCATCGCGATACTGGGGGCGGTGCTGGTTGTGGCGCTTCCGACGGCCATCATAGCCACGCTCAAACTCCGCAGGCGGGACCTGAGCGCAATCCTGGAAGGCTCCGGCTGGGCCATCAACGCGCGGATGCGCCTGTCGCGCAAGCAGCAGCGATTCTTCACGCAGCGCCCGCGATACCCCAAAGGCGCCAAGGGTATCTATGGCACCTTGGCCTTTTTGGCGGTCCTGCTGGCCATCGCCATCCTCGCCCTGGCCGCCTCGCTCGTGCAAAGGTACCTCTGAGACAGCCGTTCGGGCCCAGGCCCTGTGGAGGCAGACAACTCACTCGGATTCCCTCTTGTACTGCAGCGGGCAGTTGCTGTGATTGACGAACTGACGCCTTTACGCAACAATCTGGTGCAACATGCCAGCCAACGTAACGCCGCAATACGAAAAGGCCGAGCAGCGATACCGCGATGCGGCCACCGACGAGGAACGCCTTGACACCCTGCGCGACATGCTCTCCACCATACCGAAGCACAAGGGCACCGAGAAGATGCAGGCCGACATCAAGCGCCGCATCAGCCAACTGCGCAAGGGCCAGGCCAAGAAGGGCCAAAAGAAAGGCTACGATCCGTTCCACGTCCCCAAGAGCGGTGCCGGGCAGGTTGTTCTGGCCGGTCCGCCAAACGTCGGCAAGAGCATGCTGGTGGCCGTGACGACCAACGCGGCGGTCAAGGTGGCCGATTATCCGTTCACTACGGCCCTTCCCGCGCCGGGGATGTGGAACTACGAAGATACGCAGATAGAACTGGTGGACACGCCGCCCATAGTGGCCGAGCAGGTCCCCGCCGGGCTGATGGGCACGATCCGCTCATCCGACATTGTCTGCGTGGTGGTCGATAGTGCGACCGAGCCGCTGGCCCAGGCCGAGATGGTCCTGGAGACGTTCACCGCCCGAGGCCTTGAGCTCCGATCGGTGCCGCGAAACGAAATCGATCAACCGTCCCAGCACAGCGGCATCATCGTGGCCAACAAGGCCGACGCCGCACCGGCTGAGAACATCTCGACGCTGAGAGAGCTTTATGCCGGAAAGCTGGAGGTCTACCCGGCCAGCGCCGCGACGGGTCAAGGGCTCGACGCCCTTGTCGAGCGGCTCTGGCAGTTGCTTGCCGTGATCCGCGTGTATACCAAGCAACGGGGAAAGCGGCCCGACCTCGACAGGCCGTTCACGCTGGAGGCCGGCTCGACAATTGAAGACCTGGCCCGCGCGATCCATCAGGAGCTTCCGGCGAAGATGAAGTTTGCCCGCATCTGGGGGCAGGGGCGCTTCGACGGCCAGCAGGTCCACCGCACAGAACTGCTGCGCGATAAGGACGTGGTGGAGATACATGAATAATTTCAAATGACAAACGTCTCGTTCGCGCTAGCCGCAAGCGGCAGCGAGCGGGACGCTGTTTCGGAACTCGGAACCCCTAGCCCGTGAGACGTCCATCGGTCGGCCCCGACCAGTTGCGCCTGCCCGCCGGGGCGAAAGGGCGGCGAGGCCGAGGCGATCTTTATCTGGAGAACGCAAAATGGGTCCGGAGAAAAATGCCTTGTTTTCCAACGTGGCCTTGCTGAGAGATTTTCATAGCAAGCGCAGTTCGAGCTGGGACAGGACCGGCGGAAATCGCGACTGGATAGATATTGCGCCCGGCCAGAGCCACGTCCTGCTGGACGAGCAAGGCGCGGGATGCATCAAGCACTTTTACTGGACCTACATCGTACAAGAGGACGAAGAGCGGCGGTTGAATCTCTTTCGCGGCCTGGTGCTGCGGGCCTTCTGGAATGGCTCTAGCAAGCCCAGCGTGGAGGTGCCGCTTGGCGATTTCTTCGGCGTGACCAACGGTCTGGTCAGGCCGATTGGCTCCCTGGCGTTCACGATCAATCCAGGCGGCATGAGCGGCGGGCCGGATGCATCCTGGGGCTTTAACTGCTACTTGCCTATGCCGTTTGCCTCCGGCGGGCGACTCGAAATCGAAAATCAAGGCCAGCAGGTCGGGCGGCTTTGGTTTCACGTGGATTACGAACTCTACGGCTCCGAGCCGTTGCCGCCGGAGGTCGGCCTGCTTCATGCCCACTGGCGACGCGAGCAGCGCACCGAGGCCGTCGCCCCGCCCGAAGGCCAGGCCGAAGGCGTGAATCTGACCGGCGAGGAAAATTACGTCATTCTGGACGTCTCAGGCGACGGGCAGTTCGCCGGCTACTTCCTGACGGTGGTGAATAGCCGGCGCGACTGGTGGGGGGAAGGCGACGATATGATCTTCATCGACGGCGAGGGCTTTCCGCCGTCCATTCACGGAACGGGCACCGAGGAGATCTTCGGCGGCGGCGCCTGTCCGTGCCGCGAATATTCCACGGCCTACAGCGGCTTCCACTGCATAGAGAACCGTGCGGGCTATCGCTGGTGGGGGACCAACGGGATGTATCGCTTCTACCTTACCGACCCGATCCGCTTCGGTCAGTCCATTCGCGTCACGATCGAGCACGGCCACGCCAACGACCGGGCCAACGATTATTCCAGCGTCGCCTTCTGGTACCAGCGCGGCGTCAACGAGCTGCTCGAAGAGCTGCCGCCGCTGAGCAGCCGGCAGGTGAACTTCCAGGATTGACGCCCTAGCCGCGAGAACGAGCGGAGACAAATGTCGAATGACGAATGAATGTCGATCCTGCTCTGCGAAGCTGTCCTCCCGATGAATCGGGACCGGGACTGCGCAGCACAAGTTGCCGATTTCCAATTGCCAATTTCGAATTTATGAATAGCGAATAGGGACACGCTAATCGTATTTCCGTTGACAGGCTTAAAGTCACCCAGTAGAGACGGCCTGAGACCAGCGAAGAAATCTGGTTAGCGTCACATTCCCATGAGGTATCTCTTGTGAAAGGCGGTGATGTGATGTGGACCGAGCCGGAACGCTTCTTCACATGCCTTATCGCACTTCTGGCTGTGTCGGCGTGCGCATGGGCTGAGACGAGACGTTACCCCAAAGACAGCCGCGCCGTGACGTTGGCTCTCCTCGAGGGCAGAAGAATGTCTGAGCAACACGCCGAGTCGCTGGAAGAGAACCTCAAGGCGGACCCGAACGATCTGACATCGCGCACGAAACTGTTGGGCTACTATCTTGGCCGTGCGATCAAATCTAAATCGGATGCGGCCCGCAAGGCCCGGCGGAGTCACATCCTTTGGATCGTACGCCATCGACCCGATGCGACCATCGCAGAAGACGTAGCAATCCAGTTAAGTGTTTGGGAAGAAGATTGGCAAGCTTATGGAGAAGGAAAACGCCTGTGGCTGGCACACATCGAAAAACAGAAAAGAAACACAAAGCTGCTTGGAAATGCTGCGAAATTCTTCTTTACGAAAGACAAGGACCTGGCCGAAAAGCTCCTCAAACGAGCCAAGCAGGTCGAACCTGAGAATGCAGCATGGCCGGAGAAACTTGGATTTCTGTACGAACTGAGGTACAGAGATCTGGAGGGAAACCAGCGCCAAGCTTTGGCGCTAAAAACCCTCAAGGAGTTTGAAGAGGCCCTCAGCCTGACCGAAGGTTCCACAGGCCGGTACAACGTCTTGCTACACCTTCCCGAGGCAGCATTCTATGCACAGCAGTTCGACAGTGCCTGCAACTTCTCCGTGAAGCTGCTCGATCAGGCGCACGAGCTTGATGAGGAGTTACAGCCAGCAGGAATCTGGTCTTACGTAGACGCAATCAATAGGGCCAATGTGATCCTTGGGCGAGTTGCCGTCAGGCGCGGCCAACTGGATAATGCGAAACAGTTTCTACTTCGAGCGGCAAAGATCAAGGGAACCGGTACCTTCTTTCCCGGGCCGGACACCGAGCTCGCCCAGGAGCTTCTGGAGGGAGGGCAAAGGGCGGCAGTGCTGGAATACGTTAACTTGTGCACCAAGGTCTGGACGGATCAGAGAAACCTTCAATCGCTGAATCGATGGACTGCGCTTATTAAAGCAGGAGAGACTCGCGTCTTTCCATCTGCCACGGCGAGCGATATGGACCGAACAAGAGTCGCGCCCAAGACGCAACCCGGGGCATCCATCTCCTGGCCTCAGGCGCCCGGCTCCCGAGCGGCTCGCAAGATCGACGCACCGCTGGCCTCGTGGATCAAATTGGACGGCAGTGCCGACGACTGGGCGGACAAGACTCCCCTGATTCAGGAGGCCGGAGCCCCAGGGCGAGGTGACTTCAATGAGATCGACGTCAAGGAGGTCTATTTCGCCAATGACCAAAACTATCTCTACGTATTTCTCCGCTGCTCGCCCAGCGTGCAGGAGAGGTTCGCCGAGAAGCAGCGTTCTGGGACCCTATGCAACCTGTATTTCGACGTGGACAATGATTTGACAACGGGGTGCAGGAACGCTGTAGGTTTCGACTACGGCAAGATCAGCGGTTACGAGGCCAAGCTTTTGATTTACTTAGGCGTGCAAATGAAAGTGAATCTATGGACGAGGCAGGCCAAGATGACGTTTTATGTTGCATACGATGCCTTCGGCCTGGATAGCAACGACGGATTCTCCTCAGAAAGCGCCGTGGGCGGGAGGCTTTGGGAAATTTACGATGAACACTGGCCCATCAAGGATGGGCCTGACGGCGTGGAACTGGCCGTTCCTTTGACAGACCTTGGTCTCAAGCCCGACCAAGTCGTCCGTCTGCTACTGGCGGAATCGGCGCATATATTTGACAAGGAAGGTTACACGTCGGCGGTCCTGAAACTGCGATGAAAAGATCGGGATTGTATATCGAAACAGTGATACCCAACGAGCTTGATCCCAGTGCGGCGGTTTAGGAAGGCCGCGCAGCAGCAGTCCATCTTGAGAATTCGCGTAAGCCTCTGCGACCTCAGCGTCTCTGCGACCCAACTTACAGTTTTGCGCGCGCAAAATTGCACTCAGAGGTCCAAAGTCACCCCAAAAAATCAAAAATCCTTATTGCCGGCCTGGCCGCGGCTTGCCGTTTCGCACACCTGCCCAAGTGACAGATTTGCGCGCGCAAAAGAGGTAGGTCGCCTGTAAAGGTGGAGGCGCGCGCTGCGCGCCGGAACCCGGAACTCGGAACATGGAACCCGGGGAAAGGCTGTTTGAAAAGTGAATAGAGACGAGGCAGTCCCGGCGCGCCGGGATTGCGCCTGCCTGCCGGCAGGCAGGGATTGGAAAACACCCAAAAAGGCTAAAAGTCGAAAGCTGAAAAACAGCCGGATTTGGACGCTGAAATTCGTAAGTTCCGCTTCCGTAAGGCCTTAGGCGAAATCGGGTGCGCACATTTGCGCACGTTTGCGCACAAATGCGCACGTTTGCGCACGCTTGCGCACAAATGCGCACAAATGCGCACGCTTGCGCACGTTCTCGTACGTTTGGGTACGTTCGCCCATGTGGGTCGGCGAGGCATGGGGTGCCGAGCTGTCGCCGGCGGCTACGCGTCCGCATCGCTAGCCGCTGAGCGCTTTGATGATCGCGACGCAGAAGGCCGGCAGGTCCTCCGGCTTGCGGGATGTGATGACGTGGCCGTCCACGACGCATTCGGCGTCGAGCCAGTCGGCGCCGGCGTTGATCATGTCGTGCTTGATGGCGATGAAGCTGGTGGCCTTGATGCCCTTCAGGGCGTCCGTGCAGCAGAGCATCCAGCCGCCGTGGCAGATGGCGGCCAGGATAATCTTGGCCTCGGCCGCCTGCCGGATGAAGCGGATCATCGACTCATCCCGCCGCATGTAGTCCGGGCACCAGCCGCCGGGGACGACCACGGCGTCGAAGTCGCCGCCGCTGACGTCGGCGGCTGCGACGTCCGACGTGCATGGATAGCCGAGCTTCGACGGGTAGGTCTGGTGGGCCTGCGGTGCGACGCGGACGACCTCGGCGCCTTCCTCGCCCAGGCGAAAATAAGGATACCAAACCTCCAGCTCCTGATATTCCTGCTCGAGCATCAGCGCGATTTTTTTGCCTTGGAGCTTCATTGCGGCTGTCCTTTGGTTGGCATGCTGGCGGCGAGTGCCCTTCGATTCGCTCGCTTGGGGCGTTCGACCCGCGATTTTTCGCGCGTCGAATGGAGCCGAGGGGGCTCGAACCCCTGACCTGTTGATTGCGAACCAACCGCTCTCCCAACTGAGCTACGGCCCCGGTCGCGTGATGTAGTATACACGAGCGCCTTGAAAACCGGGAAGCGCATTTCTCCGTTGAGGTGTGCGATGGCAGGTTAGTGGGTTTTAGGTTGGTAGTCGCAGGCCGGCTCGGGGGCGAGGTAGTTGCCGGTGGCGGCGAAGGCCCGCGCCCTACAGCCGCCGCAGATGGTCTTATACTCGCACCGCCCGCAGTTGCCCTGGAGCTTGTCGAAATCGCGAAGCTCGGCCAGGACATCCGAGCCATGCCAGATCTCGCCCAGCGTGCTCTGGCTCTCGCGCAGAGAACCGCACGAGACGGGCAAATAGCCACACGGGTAGACCTCGCCGCAGTGGCCGACGAAGATCACCGACAGCCCCGCCAGGCAGCCGCGAGATGGCCCGACGGCTAGCCCGCGCTGGGCGGCCACGCGATAGTAGTGCGGCGCGCAGGTGGCCCTCAACTCCAGGTGGCCTTCGGCTACGCGGTCGCATACCCAGCCGAGCACCTGCTCGTAGCGCTGCGGGGTGAGTTGATGCGAATGGCCGATATGAACTCCGCACCCGACCGGGACGAGCAGGAACAGGTGCATCGCGACGGCCCCCAGCGAACGGGTCAGCTTGTAGAGGTCATCGAGCTGGTCGGCGTTGTGGGCGGCGATGGTGGCGTTGATCTGCACCTTCTGGCCGCAAGCTTTCAGGGCCGCGATGCCGCCCGTGGCTGCGTCAAACGCTCCGCCGATGCCGCGGAACTCGTCGTGCGTGGCCGCGTCGGGGCCGTCGAGGCTAACGGCCACGCGGCGAAAGCCCGCCTCGGCGATGCGATTTGCCATGCGTGAGTCAATCAACGTCCCGTTGGTCGCCAGGGCGGTGGGGAGGTTCAGCGACCGGGCATGTGCGGCAAGCTGCTGCCAATCGTCTCGCATCAGCGGCTCGCCGCCGGAGAAGATAACGACCGGCTCACCCAGCGTTGCGGCGGAATCCAGCACGGCGCAGGCCTCGTTAGTGGTCAGCTCCGCGGCGGCGGGCTCAGCTCCGTCTATCCGGCGGCAATGCCTGCAAGCTAGGTTGCAACGGGCTGTGGATTCCCAGAAGAGCAGGCGCAGCGAATATTCAGTGGAGGCGTTCATTGAATCTCTTGGTTCGTCAGATAGCAGGCGGGGTCGTGGCCCCAGATTTCGCCGGTAGCCGCCTCGGCCCGGGCGCGAAGATTGCCGTTGCAGGTGTTGAGAAACCGGCAGCGGCGACAGCGGCCCTTGAGGTGTTTCTTGCGATCGCGAAGGGCGCCGAGCAGTGGCGGCTGGCCGGCATCGGGATCGGTCCAGATCTGGCTGAAAGGCCGTTGTCGAACGTTGCCCAAGACGCGCCAGCGCCAGAACTGGTCGGGCAGGACGTCGCCGTTCCAACTGACGCAGCCGATTCTGATCCCCGAGCTGTTGCCGCCGTTGATCTCCAGCAGCTTAAGGCATTCGCCCGCCTGCCGGTGGTCCTCTCGCAGCAGCCGGAGATATACGTACGCTCCATCGGCGTGATTGTCCACGGTGAGAACCTCGACGCCTTGGTGCGCGGCATGCATGGCGGCCGCGCGGTCCATGATCAGGTCCAGGGCCGACCGCGTCTGGGCATGGGTGAGGGCTTGGCCCTGGAGGCCCCGCCCGCGGCCGGTGTAGACGAGATGATAAAAGCAAACCCGTCCAATTCCCTCGCGTTCGATCAGATCGAAGATGCCCGGGATGTCCGCGAGATTGTGCTGTGTCATCGTCAACCGCAGGCCGACCTTCAGGCCGGCTTGACGACAGTTGGCGATGCCGGCCAGGGCCGCCCCAAAAGCGCCCTCGACGCCGCGGAAGGCGTCGTTGACGGCCTCAAGCCCGTCGAGGCTGACCCCAACGTAATTGACGCCCGCTTCGACCAGCTCGGCGGCGAGTTTGGGCGTGATCAGCATTCCGTTGGTGGACAGGGCCGCTCGCAGGCCTGCCCGGCAGGCGTGTTCGATCAGCTCCAGCAGGTTCTCTCTCATGAGCGGCTCGCCGCCGGACAACAGCAGCACGGGCGCGCCGAAGGCGGCCAGGTCGTCGATCATCGCGCGGGCCTCGGCGGTGGTCAGCTCGTCCGGCGCGGCGTTGGCAGTACTGGCGGAGTAGCAGTGGCGGCAGCGGAGGTTGCAGCGTTTGGTGCAGTTCCAGACGATCACGGGCCTCCTTTCGGCAGGGCGCTCCGCAGATTGGCCCTCTCGGCCGCGGCCCTGGCGGCCATATCGCAGCTCGTCCGATGCCTCCGTCGCTCCGCAGTATAGTTTGGAGATTCCGATCATGGTCCAGCAGGGATACCACAACAAGCAGAACGTTTGGTCTATTGTAGCCAATGAGCAGACGCGCAATGCGCTCAATTCGACCGGAGTGTCGGCATTTGCATTTGCCGCTGGGCGACGTGGAGTGGCAGGTCAGCCGGATCGCCGATCACAGCTCCGGCTCGGAAGACGTCGGGGTGTACCTCTCGAGGAGTCTTCGCAGGTCTTCTTGGTCGGGCTTGAGTTCCAACGAGGCGTGCCAGGCCGTGAGCGCCTTGTCGCGAAGCTCGTAGCGTCGTGTCTGGTCGAGGACGAAACGCGTCATGTAGACAACGCCCAGGCCGCGCTGGGCCGTTGCACTGTCGGTGCTGAGCGAGATCGCCCTCTGATAGGTCTCCACGGCCTTGTCGTACTGCCCGAGCCGGTAGTAGCACGAACCAAGCTGCTCCCAGGGCGCGACGTCTTCGGTGTCCTCGTTGGCCGCGAGCTGGAAGGCGTGGATCGCCTGCTTGAGGCGGTTTTGACGCATGTACGTCGAGCCGAGATTGACCAGCAGCTTCGGCTGATGCGTGTCGATTTCCAGAGAGGCCTTGTAAGCGCGGATCGCGTCGTAGAGGCGGTTCTGGCTGTCACAGATGATGCCCAGGTTGCTGTAGGCGTGGGGGTGGTCGGGCCTGACGGCGATGGCCGCCTGGCAGTGCTGCTCGGCCAGGTCGTACTTGCCCAGCTGGAAATAGCAGGCCGAGAGATTCAGGTTGCTGTCGAAATCAACCGGATCGAGTGCGATCGCGCGAAGATAAATCCTAGCGGCCAATCGCAGAAACTGCTGAATCTGCTGAGCGGCCTTGGCGGCACGGGCCAGCATCTGGTAGGTCAGGGCGAGGTTGTAGTGCGGCTTGAAGGCATAGGGGTTGGTCTGGCAGGCGACTTCGTAGCTTCGCTGGGCGAGGTGCCAGTTGGCCTGCCCGCGATGAATGTCGCCGATCGTGGCGTGGGCGATCGAGAGGGACGGGTCGTTCTTGATGGCGTTGGCGAGTTCGACCAGCGCGGCATCGAGGTCGCCGTCCTCCATCAACAGCTTGCCCCGAACGTAGTAGCTGATGGCGGCCTGCTTATTCGGAGGGGCCTCGCAACCAGCCAACAGGACGATTGCCGCGGCGATTGCTGCGATTGCCAATTTGAACCGCATGGAGAAATCTCCTGGGATCAAAAATTTTCTGTGCGTCTCTATCCTTATTAGTTATCGGCCTACCGCGGCTCAACAGATTCGTCTTTTCGTCGCTGGTTCGAGGGTAGGTTCATGCAGTTCGCCCAGATCCCGTTTGCCGATACGGCGGGTCTTCTTGCTGCTTGACCGGCGTCGCGGCCGCCGATAGACTTCAAAAAGCGACGGCAACTTCACGGAGAGGTGGCTGAGTGGCTGAAAGCGACGGTTTGCTAAACCGTTGTACGGGGTCAAACTCGTACCGCGGGTTCGAATCCCGCCCTCTCCGTTATGGCCACGCTAGGTGGGGGCTGAGCAAATCGTCCAGATCCAGGTCCGGGCTTTACGGCTACACTAGGGCGGGATGAGAACACGCAGCAGAGCGAAGCAATGCGCCGCGGGTTTGATCCCGGCGCGCCGGGACCCCGAGGGGAATCCCGCCCTCTCCGTTTGAGCGGTTGAAACGTGACGCCGGCCGGTGTCAGGTGCCGCAAAGCGGCCCGCAAACAGCCTCTAGGCGCCGATGTAGAGCAATCCTGGACCGACGACGCTTCCACCGCCTTGGCAAAGGTGTTAGCCACGCCCGTCGGCTTGTAGAACTCGGTGATATTGATGGATTTGGCCGAGATATCTTCGACAGCCCAGTCGAGTTTGCGGACCGTCGGTCAAGCACAGAGCGAGGGGACAAAGAATCTTGAGCTTTCACCGGTCTGACTCTCACTTAACCTGGTACATAAATCGGGAGCAGGGCATGTTGACTTCCCGTGGGCCAAGGGGGATAATTAGACGAAACAAAACAGGGCTGGTGGTTGCTGAGGAAAGGTTCCTCACGCTACCGGCGAATTCGGTTGGCATCCGTCTTCATTTGCAGCTTGCACCCAGGTTTCCCGCCCCTGTGAATGTTTATCACTTCACCGCAGCGGATGAGTCGGCTTGGATGGCTACGCGTGCGAATCCAATGTGCTGATTGCATAAGGAGCCATGAACATGGCAACAGGCAAGGTGAAGTGGTTCAACGATTCCAAAGGCTTTGGGTTCATTACGGCCGACGACGGCACCGACGTCTTCGTCCACCACAACGACGTCCAGGGCGAAGGCTTCAAGTCGCTCGCGGAAGGTGAGACGGTGACGTTCGATATCGTCGAGGGCGAAAAGGGCCCCAAGGCCACCAACGTGGTCAAGGGCTAAGGCCCGGTGCTACAACTCGGACCAGGAAGGGCGCCGTCTGCGGCGCCCTTTCTTATGTGCCGAGCATGTTTGGCAGCTTGGAGGTGTAAGTCCGCCACCCAACCTGATGGAGGTGAAGGGCAAGCGACTCGCAGAGGCGTACTCGCCGAGGGCATGGGCTTGGTCCGCCAAACGGCTCCGGAACCGGACGACCCGCTGGGGATCAGTGTCCGCCGTGAACCGCCGTGTACGGACCCGTACGCACGGTGGTGTGGGAGGCCGGGGCCGCAACGCCCCCGCCTGCCCGATCCCAGTACCGCCACCTGGGTCGGAATCATTCAGAGTGAGTGCAAAGCATCTCAATGGGTTGAAGAAAGGATCTCACTTGGGCAACGTAGTTGCCAAGATCAGCACGAAGCTAATCACTTACGTGCAATAGACAATGTTCTAGCTGGGGATAGTCTTCGGGGCGTTACAGGCTACTACCCCTCTTTGCGTTGTGCGACCACTTTCCAAAGCTCTGAGATCTCTCTCAGGTGCCTTACGCCGCGTGCCGTATAGACAACTAACAGGCTTAGCATGCCCATAAGACCGACGACCAGCAACGACATAATCCAGAATAGCTCAATGTTCTCAAACATATCGGGCCTCCCATTCTGCTTCGAACAGTCGATCGGCAGCAACGAGCCCTTCACGCCGAAGCTGCTCGCCTTGCGCCTTGACGTGTATCGAACCGTCAGGGACAAGGCTTTAATTGGAAAAGCGTTTGCGCGACCCTGTCAGGCAGCCTACCGCCTGTTATCGGACAGTCGCGGCGGTGCGAGGGCCTTGATTGTGTACGCCCTGAATGATGTAAGACGTAACATAGCGGCCATCAACATACAGGTTAGCTGGTGCGAACTGACCTTAAGCCGGATTTCCGCCAACCTCGCGATGCTCGCAACGCCGCTTAACGCTGGCTATGAAAAGGATAATCAGCGATTCCCGCATCGGGGTTTTGGGGTCCTTGGCACCGGTAGGCACCAGCGTGGCTGAGCCCCGAAGCCGCAATGCCGGCCTTCCTGTCCTAGCTTGGCCAGGAGTACTGCCATGCACGGGTCCCGCGGCGGCACAACTGCTTCTCCGCAGCCCGAGGATACAGACCGGCCTGGGGTTGGGGGTCGGTTGAAAGCGGGCGGGCCTTCGGGCTCGCTCGTTTTCTTCGCGCCCATTGCCACGGCCTGTCCCGCAAGGCTCTGGAAGGAGCCGCGCGGACGGCAGCGACAGCGCGCCCTGCCGGCAGTTGCAGCTTCGCCGAATCACAATAGTTTGCTCGATCCGGCTGTCGAACACACCCGGGCAACTTTCCGTGTTTCCAACATCTTGCCGCCGACAACGCCTGCCGAGGGCAACAGCCGTGTTGAAATATAGCCCGGGTTGTGGATAATACTGAGCAAGAACCTGGCTTTCTTGCCGGAGGGAAGCTGCACAGGGAATGCCAACGTCGAGCCACTTCGATGAAACCGACAGTCACAAAGTGTGTAGGAGAAGTCGCAATGAACGTTCTACTAACTCAAAGAATATGTCTTTCCAGCCTTATTCTCTGCCTCTCGGCCGTGCTGTTGCCTCACGCTGCCCGCGGTGAAATCGGTCAAGCGGTAAGCCCCGATCACTTCGGCCAGCTCGTCGACATCGTCACCCCGGGCTACCTGCATTGGAACAAGGCAAGCGGCGATACCGTCGATCCGGATTCCGATGCAAATGACCTGGACAACAACTTCGGCGAGCACGCAGGCGGCGTGGATGCCCCGTCGCTGGCCAACCAGGCCAAAGCTTACGGGCAGGGCAGCGTCGAGGCCGAATTCATGTATGTCCACGGGGAGAATACGGCTCACTGGGAGTTCCACGCGTCCGGCCCGGGCTCATACGTGTTCGTCACGCTATTGTGGAGGGAGCTTTCGGAGCCGGTCAGGATCGTCTTCAGCTACAAGCGCGGGCAGGCCTGGATCGATCTGCCCGTCGTGGAGGGAGTTCGCGAGTGGCCCGATTTCGGCAGGCTGGGATGTTGGCGAATTGACGTGCCCGAGGGCCAGACGACCGTGCCGATGCGCGTCCGGGCCGAGTCCGGGCGAGGCTTGATCTACCGCATGCTGTTGGGAAAGATGCGCACGGAAAGCCTCTTCATCGAACCGGCCGTCCCTGCTGAGCATCCGAACTTGTACTTCAAGGCCGAGGACTTGCCGGCCCTTCGGCAGAAGGTCAGGACCGGCCCGCCGAAACTGGCCTACGACTACATGGTCAAGAGTTTCCCGCGCTATAAGAGGCGCTTTGAGAAGTCCGACTGGCGGATCAACGGCGCGCATCTCATCGGGCGTTCGATCATTCAGACGGCGTTCCTGCACGTGATGACCGGCGAGGAGATCTACCTCAAAACCGTTCTGAAGATGATCGAGAAGATGATGAGCTGGCCTCACGAGCCCGACGCGATCAAGCAGACCATGGAGGGCACATACGGCATCCTTGACAGGGGCCGCCGACTATCGGCGATCGTCCTTGCCTACGACTGGCTCTATCACAAGATACCACCCAAGCGCCGGGAGGTGATCCGCAAGTTCATCGATGTCGAGGCCAACCGCCTTTACGTATACAACGAATGCATGGTCGGCCAGGTGGAAAGCGGCAACTGGGGTCCGTGGATCGGCGCCGGCTACGGCATGGCCGGCGTGTTGCTGCGAAACGAGCACAAATGTGCCAGGAATTGGATCGACAGCCAGAAGCGCATCTTCGAGCTCAACCTTCGGGCCTCGCACGAGGATTTTGGCTACTTCATGAACGGATTCACCAAGGCACTGGACTTTGGTATTTGCCTGATCACCGCTACCGGCGAGGACGTCTTCAAACCCAGCGCCGAGCGCCTGCGGGCGCTGCTGGACTACCGCATGACGCTGCTGACACCGCAGCGCGATGGATATCCGACATTCGGCGACGCCTCCGGCAAGAATGATCCGGTCCTGGCACTGTGCAACAGCGTGTATTTGGGCGACGCCATGGCCCAGTGGTTCATCAACCATCTCAGCTGTGCCGACCCCAAGCAGGTATCCAGCTGGGGCTGGGAGCATATGATGCCGGTAGCCGTGGTGAGGCTCTACCAGCCGGGCTTGAAGGAAGAGGCTCCCAGCACGCCGCGGCTGTCGCTGGCCAAGTCGTTCTCCGAGAGTCCGGACGTCTCACCTGGCCTGCGGCCGGTGACGGTCCTCCGGACCGGTTACGACCGCGCGAGCGACATTCAGTTCTCGCTGCGCTGCGGCGAGTTCGCCGGCTGGCACGGCCATCCCGCTCAAGGCAGCTTCATGTTGAACGCCTATGGCGATCACATGACACTCGACCGAGCCATGGGTGCGCCGTACGGCACGCCGCGAAGCGATTTTTCCAAGTCCGCGCAAGCCCATAGCTGCGTCATCATCGACGGCAAGGGACAGGAGAAATACAGCGACCCGGTCTACGGCTACAATCTCGAGGCCGGCCACCAGGGCCCTCTGCTGCACACGGACTTCGTGGATTACATCAGCACCGACAACGCCGAGGCCTACCGCAAGAATCCGCTGCTGAAGGCGCTGGATCGGGCGAATCGGCATTTCATCATGGTTCGCAAGCCGAAGCGCCACGCCTATGTGGTCATCGTCGATGACATCCAACTGGACGACCAGCTTCGCCAGTACGAATGGCTCTTGCAGACCGATACTGCGCACTCGGTTAGCACCAAAGCGCCCGGCCATCAGCTCATCGGCGGCAAGGCCGAGCTGCACGTCTTTACGACCGCCCCGGCCGAGGTTGTCGCTTCCCAGGCCGATAAGTTTGACACCTGGCGAACGTTGAAGATCAAAGCCGCGGCGCCCACGGCGCAAGGTCGGTTCGTAACCGTGCTGTATCCCAAGACCGCGAAGATGCCGCTTCCGGCTGTCAAACGCCTGGCCGGTGCGACGGCCGTCGGCTCGCGCGTCGGGACTGACCAGGACAACGAGACCATTCTCTTCGCGACGGGCGGCGAGCCTATCGACGTGGCCGGAATTGTCTCCGACGGCAAGCTTGTCGCGCTGGGCTTCAAGGGCGGCAACGTGGACTGGCTGCTCTGTGTGGACGGCACTTCCATGGAGGTCGACGGCCAGCGGCTGTTCCAGTCCGATAAGCCGGTGACGATTGCCTTGAACGCTGATCGTACTGGTCACATCCTGGCCAGCCAGCCTTCAGCCGTCAGGATCATCTTTGGTGGCATCGAGCCGGTAGACGTTGACGCCAAAGCCGGTAGCTGGGACCTCCAGCGCGGGCAAATAAGATGATCATGAGGTTCAGGGCGAGGATGCGCAGGAAGATCTCCCGGTCGATGCAGTGGCGGCGGCGGGCGCGGAGATTGGCATCCAGCAGGCGCTTGAATCTGGCGAAGCGTTGACAATCAAGAATGACGATATAATATATGATGTCGGTGAGCGAAGCAGCGCTGCCGACCGTGGGTTGGAATGACTACGGGGCCGTAGCTCAATTGGCTAGAGTACCGGATTGTCGATCCGGTGGTTGCGGGTTCGAATCCCGTCGGCCTCGCTTCGAGACAGGGCTTGCCAGACGTTGGCAAGCCTTGTTTATCTGTGGCAGATTCAAAGGCTTACGGCTTGCTTCTTGCGAGCTGCTCGGCGAAGGTCGTCCTCGGTCCAGATGAACGCCCCACCCGGCCCTTTGACTGGTTTCGAAATGCGGCCTTCCCATACAGCTCGCGTCAACGTGCCGGGCCCTATTCCAAGGATTACAGCAGCTTGTTTAGTTCCGAGCATCTGTGCTTTTCTTTCCTTTGCCGTGCGTGATTCCGCACACGCGATACAAGGGGCGGAAAGCGGATGGGGCGGATTTCTGCCCTTGGCGTCTGGGCTGCCTGATCGTCGTGGACGCTTTTTCCTGTTGCCGCCGTGGCGCCGGCCGCGTGCGGGCCGTCGTAGCTGTACGTGGTGGTCTTCACGAGCGTGCCGTCTGCCTTTACCTTCTCCCATTCTAACCGATCGTTGGCATCGTAGGAGTATTCGATCGACTCTCCGGGCGTCTGCCTGCTCAGACGGTTGCCACGTTGCGTGATGTGATGCAGCAAACCCCGACTGACTACACTCGACAACCTGCCTATCCCAAGCTCACAAAACGACCCATCGCCCGGCCTAATCAAAAATCGTATGCTGTCCCCAGGCAATCTGGTGTCCGCAGATAATCCAGATAATCTCCGCGCGTCAGCACCGCGACGCATGATTCAATCGAGGTGTACAGCAACATACTGCTGTCCTTCATCTTCGTCTGGGTCGAGTCCCTGCTTCACTATCCACTTGTTACATACCTTCAGCACGCCTATGCGGCTCTTCTTAGCGCTGGGAAGTTCAATCAGCAAACAGCCTGAATTCTGCGTCTCTTCATCCACCTCATACACCCAGACTGTTTTCGCGCCAGCCTTGTAGAAGCTCTCCGCAATAGCTAACGACTCTCTGCCGTCCGTGTCTTCGCCCAGAGTGCGTGCCAGCTCGCCCGTTTCTGTCTGCGGGGCATAGCAGCGTCCCGCGAACGGCGGCGGAGCCTTTCGTCCGCTGGGTGCGGAAAGC
>SDBT01004345.1_pt1 | contig 24112 bp, 19 predicted proteins | sample 2277101 | NCBI WGS metagenome assembly SDBT01 (sample SAMN10404973, study PRJNA504765) | marine sediment metagenome | isolation source: marine sediment core GS10_PC15, 103 cmbsf | place: Arctic Ocean: Southern Knipovich Ridge | collected 2010 | reverse complement strand
CTTGACTTTGTCGGTCCTACTCTAGTCAGAGATCGCAGTGAAGTGTCGTATATACTCAGAGAAAACTCTGTGCGACGTGGTATTATGGGGGGCGGAAAGATCCATTATTTACCTGACCATATGTACCCATTTTTTGAATCTTCTCGGAAAATTCTGTCTGAAGCTCGGTCGGCCCGAAAACTATCGTCGAGCATGTCATCGCGAATCGACAACAAACATGTGATCAAGTCGGGTTGGTCCAAAAAAAGATCGATGTTTATCTATCCAAATATGCGGAGGTAGGGAGGATACAGATACAAGTGTAACAACACATCTGGCTTCAAACAAAATGCGTTCGCACATTCCGCATCGCAGAATTTCACCAGAAGAACGATTTCGTCGGATCGATCACCATCATGCTTTTGCACCACGCACTGGATGGACATCGGTTGTTTTTTTTTTACGCCGTCGCTGCCGACTCCTGTAACTATCAGGGCGTGCTGGCAAATCAAGCATTTGTCCTGAGTCGCAGCATCAGCACAGCCCGGCGACACTGGCAACATCTTTCGATCAAACAGTACATATTCGGATCGTCTCGCCATCCGGCGCGCGATAAATTTGAAACGGGACCGCTTCGGTGTCGCTGACCGAGTTGTCGACAAAAAATCCCGGTCTCAATGTACATCGGAATAATTTTTTTTTCAGGGATCTTCACCGTAATTTCGATTGTACCAGTTCGATGCGCGTGAGTTGCCGTGTCCGTCTTCCCCGCAACAGTCCCCGATACCCCTCGTCAATATGCCGCAGAAGCATCTTTTGACGCCATTACACAGTGCCGAGAGCACACACAGCACGACGAATGTCGCCGCTGTGATTACGAGGCCGGATAGCAGTAAGACGTTATCTACTCGCCAAAATTCTTCTGCCGTTAGCGTCTTTAAATGTCCCTGCATGTCGTGTTTCTCGTGTCGTTGTGCTTCGAGAAAGATCAACTTCCCGACGTAGCCCATGAGGAAGAAGTAGACCACGGTGATTCCCGCCCAGACACATAACGCACAACATTTACACATACTGACTTTTGTCGCGGATGTGAGGTTTTCTCGATTGGTCGGCGTGTCCGAGCAAGCTAATACGATATGACAAATATGTTTACTATACATGCACACACATCTATAACATCATATAACGTCAGCAATATCAAAACCATCACCACTCCCCTCGTCGTCTTCCGCGTTCACTTGTCTACCCGGCAAACTCATGGCCGACGCGGCGTCTTGCGTTCTATCCGCGGTACTGACAATAATGTCTCTGTTTGGATCTCTGTTCTCATGTCGCAAGGTCCTAACGCCCACTCCATCGTCATTGACCAATTTGTCGACGTCGTCCATTTCGTATCCATCCTGATCGAATGTTGTAGAGTCGCCGTCGTCGTCCCCGACGAAATTGACAACTAGACCCAAAACTTTCACGCGCATGTGATAGTCGCTCTGCATCTGGCAGAATACAGACGTCTCCAGAGCCGTGAACGTACCCCAGAATTTATCCCGGAATTTATCCTCGATGAACTTCTTCAGTGTGTCAAAATAATTCCGCGTGCTCTTGTCCAGTCCGTTCATCAGCTGGGCACGCATCTCGGGTGCCACCGACACGGCATGCGGACAGCCCGTGGCGACGTACTGGCCAATAATCCGCTCGCCGGCCAATGTTTTTCTGATGTCGGCGTCTCCGTTGCGTTCTCGACCATCGATTTCGAGCCAACACCTGGCAGCGTTGGCGGGATAGATACTTAATCCGTCGACGACCCAGCTCGGAGTCGACCCTTCCTGGCGTCGGCACCAATTCACGAAAGTCTCCATCGCCCGCGGCACACCGTAGAGAGAATTAAACATCTTCCCGTTCTCGAATTCGGCGGGTAATGATTCATCTAAAAAATCTCGCAGAGCGTCGTAATCTCGCGTCCACACCACCGACACGGCGTATATCGTGAATTTGGTCATTGTGTATGCGTGAAGAAATGCCAGGGTCAGGACGAAAATGTTGCGGCCCCACCACGTACCGAATTTGCCGCCTATCGCGATCGCCGAGCCGATAGCTATGACCAACGTTCCCAATATCAGCACGTTCCGGATCGGTCTGTACTCGTACATACTGTGGTTTCTCACGAAAAGTATCATCCGGCGTCGTATGGCGCGGGCGAAAATCAGGATCGCGACGGTCCACAGGACGGCCCACCCCGATATGGATCCCTTGATCCATATCGACACGTGACACCCGGAATCGTCTTCCCACGACAGGCGTGACATGCCCTGCGTCAGTCCGCACAGAACCAACATCGGGGCGACTACGGCGACCGCCATAGAAAAGTGTATGTAGCCCACCCGTCCGTGGCTGTCGATGCCGAACGCAGCAGTCGAGGCGAACGCGTACGTCGCCGCCCACACCAGTAGGCACGCTGTCCACGGCCCGAGACCGAGTCCGTACTGCATCCACATCGTCCAAAACGTACACGTGATCTTGGCCGCCGGCGAAAGATCGAAGTGTCCATTCGCCATCAGCGCCGATACCATTTGAATCGTGCCGCACGTCACCAGACCGACGAGGAGCCGCGGGTTTTTATAGCAGACCATGCGGCCGAAGTGTTTATGGTGGCGCATATATATCAAATAAACCAGCAGAGACGTGATATACACCGCGGTCAGACAGACGACCGCCACAGAAGTCCAGTCCAGCCACATCGTCGGATCGCTCGCCATAGTGCCTGTCAGATCTGACCCATCGGTACACCGGGACTACTATACACCGCGGGCGATTATCGCGTGCACGAGCAACGGGGGCGAGCACATGGAGAGGTGCGCCGTCGACTTCGATTCGGTCGGCGACGACGGCGTGCGGCTGATAAAGACACTGTTCACGACAACGAGGGATCCGGCCGTGGAAAGCAACTGGCGCAACTCCTGGACCGCATGGTGGCAGGGGAGCGATATTGCACACTGTGAACCGTATTTTCCCGGAACGGGACATTCGTTCGTCATCATAAATGGGAAACAGTCTGCACTCATGCCGGGCAGAAGATACAAGGGGGGCGGATGGACGTGTCTGGAAACGGTTGTTACAAAAAAACAATACGATATAGCATACAACACGTTCGCCGACGAACTGTCCGGACTGTCGTTCGATACGTTCGGATGGATCATGACGATTCTTTTCCCGTTCGGCACGTGTATGAGCAACGATCGCATTACGTGTTCGCGTGCCGTGGCTTACTGCTACACCAAAGTGGGAATAATCCGCGAGAGCGATCTTCCGTACGGTGTCGACGGCGCACGCCCGCCGGATATTTACAACGCTCTAATAGGTCTGGGTCGTCACCGGACTCGATCATGCGTCGTCGATGCGTATGCGAGTGCCACAATAGCCGCCGCCGAACAGGGGCACGGTACGACGGTGATGACAGATCTGCTACATAAAATGGATACCGGCGAGTGGGACGGAATCAATTGATTCGTATCGTATTCAACAGGGGTGATACTTTGAACGCGGGCCTTTCGAGAGTGAATTCGAATATTCTATCGATCCTCGGAATCTCGGGCGGAAGATAACTCTTCAAGTATTCGATGCTGCATCCATATTTATGCGCCGTTTTCTGCCAGCTCCAGTCGGTTTCAAGCATCAACTGGGCCTGCTTACCGAACGCCGGACACTTCTGCTGCACTTCCTCTTCCGAATTACAGTCTCGAAAAATTCTCATCCTCCGAAGTGCCCACGTCTTCCACGACTCGCAGTGGTATATCCTCCAGCACTTGAAGTGATTCGTGGGTTCGTAATACGCGACGAGATCGTTCCACGGTCGCTCCGCCACCCACATCTGCTGCAGGCACTGGTGTACGTATTCGATCGGCGGCGTGTCGCCATACATGTGCCAGTACGGACACTTTATCTCCAGCAGACCGTCGCCGTCTGGCACGTATCGTCCTCGCTCAGATACGATGCCGTCGGGGGAAGCATGCACCCACGTGCACTCGGAGTTTATGTACATCGGCGCCTCGATGGCCACTCTTCCCGTGATCAATTCGTACGCAACCCGAACCACGGGCTCGAGTAGGTTACCCTTGGCAACCGGTTCCGTCACCACGAATGCCCACATCACTGGATCGGGGCCCGGTTGGTAGTGTTTCACCCAGAACGACATCGGTATTATTTTCGGAGAGATTCCGCAAACGACCGCTCCCGACGAAGCTCCGATCCTGAATCCACGAGCGATAAACCACTCGTCCGTGCGCTGGTCGGCATGTATACGGTAGATGATCGGACCCATTTCAGATGGTGGCGCACCGGCGACGGGGTGTCTGTGTACGATTTTTTTTTCGAGTAAATGCAGAATGATTTTCGTGATGTCAGACTCGCAATATATAACTGTCGCCCGCTCCCGAATTGTTGCATGACAAAAACAAAAAAGTCCATTGTACACGACTCGGACATATGACGAATACGAGACACGACCGAGCAGTGGCGACGCCACCTGTGAAACCGGATCCGAACCGCGGTGACTATGTGGATTTCAACACCAGTTACATGGTATTCTTAGTAACGGACCATGTGCGGGCGCTACTATTTTCGAGCACGTGCGAAAGTTGGGAGCAGACTATAGCGAGCGTCGCTTCTGTGCTGTGCAAAACGGCCAGGCGGGGTGGCGGCAACGCACAAGCTACGGTAGATAGGGCACTGCATGGTTTGACTGCAGTGGTGGTAAAGACCCTGTTACGGACGACGGTGGATAGATGTCTTTCTCGAAGCGAATGAGATTTCTCGGAACTGCACGTCGGCACACGCGACGTCCGAAGTTCCATTCCGCAGGGAGAGAGAGAGAGTGTGTGTGTGTGAGACAGGGACAGGAATTGTGATTGTTTAGTATCGTGTATTTTTGTGTGTTTTTTCGCGTGGCATCTTCGATATTGCTACGACACTATCGGGATCGTCACACCTAACTCGTGGCATGTGCCAAATACATTCGGACTTATCAGACAGTTCAGTATATGCACGAACTCCACGCGCAGTACTATTTGTAGTAAATTATCCGAGTCGTCCACGCTGACCGTAACACTCGAGTCCAGGTTTCTCGTCGCGATCTCCAGTGTCCGCCGTCCCGGTTCGTCGCTCCATTGTCCGGAGTCGCAGCCGAAGTTTGCGAATTCCGCGTCGTTGTAATTGACCACGACGCAGCGCATATCCGACGGGAGTTTCGTATCCTCGCGCATCGGGGCGAAAGTCAGTTGAACGTGAGCACCTCCGCCTACGGTATAGATATTATGACGACGTAGATTACACTCCAGTTCGTCTATCCGGTCTCGTCCCTTGACAAAAGCAGTCAACGTGCCTTGTGCTATCAGCCGAGATACACGTTCCGAGTCATCTACGATTCTGTCCATGTCGATGTCTCCCTCTTCACCCCGAGTCCGCCAGGTCTTGCTGCGTTCGTCCGGTGTGATACCACGTGCCGTTTGTAGGTGACATTTATAAATACCCTCATCGACTTTCTGCCTTCGAGAGCTACGAAGATGAAGGGATACAAGTTTTACAGCGTCGTCTCGACGGCGCTGACCATTATCTCATATGGATTCATGCTCACATCTCTCGTCACCGTCGTATTGACGATGGCGACGGCGACCCACAGATACAGTAGATGTAAGAGGGAACACGTCGCCGCAACGTTATACTACGAGAGCTTTTGCCAGGATGGTAATGAAATAGACAGGTTAGATCTGTTCAAATCGTGCGAGAAGCGCAGCGAAGTCCGCAAACTGGACCCGGCACTCTGCATGTGCTACTCTCTACTCGACGAGATCGGACTCTGTGGCAGCGAGGGTTGTGTCCAGACGTGGAAGGTCGCGGCATCGCGGCTGATGTGGTCATTCGTCGGAACCATCGCGGCAGCGTTGGTCGTAATTTACGTGTTATCGCATCTACAGTGCCGAGTGCAATGCATTGCCGATCGCAGCAAACAGCTACCGTACTCGACCGGCCACTAGCAGCCGGCGGCGGAGTGGTTTCGAAAACTTTTGTTTATTTGAACTTTGTATTCATACGCATAGACTGACATTAAAAACGTGGTTTATATCTCTCTCACTCTCTCGGCGTCTGCTAGTAGTACCAGGGGCCGCTGTCGTCTTTCAACAGGCCCGGCTTGCCGTTGTATATCGGAAGATTGCCTTGTGCCACTTTGTTTCCGAGCGCCGACACGCCGAGATAAAGTGGCCGGTGACTACCCGCGTCCGGTATCCATTCGGCAGCCACGCCGCCGAACACGATCGTGTTGGCATAATCACTCCGCTGCTGGTCGATGTAGCTCTCGGGGATGTTGGACCTGCCCCGGTTGATATTGTCGAGCTCGAACAACCACGCGTTGAACAACTTCCATCCGTGTACCACTTCGCTGCTGGTCAGGCCGTCGAACTGTGTCGAGAAGCTGTTAGGATCCCACTTAGATTGCACTGTGAATACGTTTCCTATCGTTCGGCGATTTTCTCCTAGTCCGATTTCATACAGGAACGTATCGGCTGGTGCCTTGCGGATATCCGCATTGAACGTCATGCCCTCGGTGTAGATCCGCGGTGGCCCGAAACCGCCGTCGTAGCCGCTGAAGTGAGTATTGGCGAGTACCAGACTGTCCTCGGGTCGCCCCGTGTTGCAACCCATCCAGACTTCGGACAGAATCGTGCCGACGCCTCGCATCGTGTCGACCTGGAGTGCCGCGCGAGGTGCGCGATATAACATTTTTCCGGCGTTCTTCTTGGCGAAAATGTCCGGGCGCGTCGTGAACTGTCCGGACGGCTGTGCAAAGATCCGATTGCACACGCCAGGTAGGTCGTTTTGCCTAAACAGATCTCGTTGTTGCAACGTGTTGGGGGCCTCGGTAAACAACAATGCGCCGAGCCGCTCGAGGTTGTCCGGTATGTTCGCTGCGGCCTGCCAGCGGATTCGGGTCAGGTGGTTCGGTTTATCGTCAGGATTTCGCCTGCGCATGATGACGGGTCGTGCAGCTGCGATGGTCTCTAGTGCAGCCACGCGGGCGCGATTCAGTCCTTCGATGTCTGTTCTTTCTACGAGGGGAGGTGAAACAGTGCGTTTCGCAGTCAGGAACGAGGTCCGGACGACGCGAATAGCGTCGTCGTCCCCGCCCGCGGCAGCGGCGAGCTGCGCGATAGTGACGATGGGTGTCAGTGGACTGTCAGGCGACGGCACTAGCGTCAGCAGGCGTCGCAACTGATCGACGGTCGCGACTCTGGCATATGCGTGAACATTCACCGACAACGGCGAAATGATATGCGTATACGGGCGAGCGTCACCGGCAACATCTGGGGATACGGGGGATGTGTCTCCCCCGTCACTCTCCTTAAGTGCCTGAATTCCGTGCGCATTCAGTGTGTATGGTTGCGTCCCGCCATGTCGCAGCAGTGTGTATAGGCCAGTGATCAGGTTTCCGGCTGCCCTCGCGATTCTACCATTATCGGCGAAGAACTGATCTGTCGGGAGGGCAAGTTGTCCCTCGTCGACGAGGAACGCGCCCAAGTTCCGCGATCGGACTCTCTGGGCGGACGTTTGACCGATGGCTTTGTATCGGATGTATGTTGTCTGCAGCTCACTGCCCGTCCACCCTCGCCACGTGTCGACAAGTATCTGCGCATTCCTCTCCTGTTCACTGGTCCCCTGAGTCTCGTACTGCTGCACGAGGTTTGATAGATCAGCTCCGATCATCTGTCGCTGGAGCATGCCATTCAAATTCCCCACGACATTAGCCCGCGCGTTGTCGCGTAGGTCGATTGCCTCGGCATCTATCCCGAATGATATCGGAGTATTCAATGCGAAGCCCCTGGGATTGGCGGCTTCACTGGCGGCGTTCAATCCGATGACGGTGCCGTTGGTCGACGGATTCATCATCATGACAGGCGTCCGGGGCGGATGTTGGAAGTATGTGGTCACGAAATTCAAAAACGAACTCATCCGTTCGCTTCCGCCTTGCGGGTCATAGTAGAACGGCACGGAACCGGGGTCCATGCTGGGGTTGTCCGGGTATACTGGATAGAGTGCATTGTATACACGCCACAGAGCTTCCCGTCCCTTGTCGAGGGTCTCGAAATGTTGCTTCCATTTCTCGTAACCTCCGAGGTCCGCGTTGGTGCGCAGATACTGAGAAAGGGACAACGCCGCTGGCTGCGTCGACCAGCCATAGGGCATGGGTGGCACCGTAACGAATAGTCCGGCATTGTCAGCGTCAAACGCAGCAAGTGTGTAGTTATCCATCCCTCCGGCGGTTCCGCGCCTGACAAAACCGGCATCCGTGTCTCTCGCCTTGACGTAGTGCACGTCGCCGATATCCTGCGTGAATGGCAGATCCCACCCGCCAAACTGATTCAACGGGAGAGTGAGAGACGCATTCGCATCGTCGTCTGTAGTACTGTTTCGTAACGTGCAAGCCGCAAACCAGCCCTGTACGCCTCGGTCGGAGATGTCGGACACATCCGACCACGTCAGCAGAATGGACATCTGCGCGACAATAGCATTTTGAACTTCGGGCCCGTTGGCCACCCGATTCAGCAGCCTTTTCACTGCCCGCCCGTGGTTTATCATGGACCGGACGGGCGACATCTCTAGCTCTTGCTGTCCGAGCTGCGTCACCGGCTTGTACTTGCGCTCGCCGGGATCCCAGTAAATGTGGGGCATTATTGGCTGTCCGGGGCGTGCGAGCTTCAGCCCGAGCTGACGTAGCCAGTCTGGCAAGATGTCGGCGAATCTCTCGACGAGCGGCGACAACTTGCCGGTACTGTGATCAAAGTACGGAGTATATTTGTCGGCCTCTTCGGCCGTCATGAAACTCCTCTGATCGTGCGTGACGTTGTAGTAGCCGACGGCACCGGCCATTTTCGAATTGTAGCGTTCGGCGTCCTCGACGCGGTGGACGTCCAGTATGATGAAGCGCCCGGTCTGGAGTGTATTCTCCGTCAATTCGAAGGGCGGGTTCTTTCCGAGTCGGTAGATCGGCGCCTCGTAGACTGTGATGTCTTTGGTCTTGAAGTCGGATACGAACGACTCGCCGCCGCTCATCAGTCGCTGCTGCATCTTGTCGGCGCCACGCTCGCTGGCCGTCGTTTCGAAGGGGGAATAAGCGAGCACGCTGGTCGCTCCGTTCGGGAGGATGTGCATGTTGAACTCGACGCTGCTGTAATTTCCAATCCGTCTGGCATGCTCGGTGACCTCGTAGATGGCCCGGTCATCCTTCTGATATATGCCGATCAACGCTTGATCGTCTTTCAAGGCACTGTATGCGTCTGACGCCGGGGAATAGCGAGAGTTAAAACCGATGTTGTCCTCGACGATGCGATTTTTGCCTTGCAGCATCGTAACTTCGATGCATACCATCGCCGTCAGTACCAGTGCCGTCGATATGCCGGACATGTAGAGCAGATAATTCCGTTGCGCTTCCAGATTCGGAGGATCGGAGGTCATTTCCCTGAAATCTATTTCGAATCCCTTGATGTACGACGCCATTTTGGTCTTGACCGACGTTCGGTCGAGTTCGAGTAGCGTGGGCATATCTTCGGGACCGTGCTGGCGATACGTGCTTGGTTGTACCGTGACCGAGTACGTCGTCATCTCGAGTAGATTGGTCTGCTCGGGCGGCGCAAAGTCGAAGTGCCACAACTGTTTGTTCTGTATCTGGGTGAACGTGTCGATGATGATCTCCTCAACCCCGTGATACTGATCCTGTTTGTACAACTCCAAGAGTCCCTGGAGCGTGTGCGGCGTGTAATCGCGGTGATGGTCGTCGGCGTATCCCGGCTTACCGAAGAACCTTTCCATCTGTTGTGCCACGTGCGTCACCGCACCCGGTGTCGGGTGTGCATCCGGGTAAGCCGCGACTACTCGATTTTGACCCTGGTATCCGAACGCGGTCGCCATCGTTTTGTAGACGTCAGATCCTCGTGCGCCGTGCCTTCATTCGTTCACTGTGCGCCCTAGTGCACAAATGGAGTCGTGCAACTCTTTCGACAATTGTCCATGACTAGCCTTTGTTACACCGGCGCCTCTTCCTGTCGCCGGACCCCGCCACATCGTTGTCGGCGCACGCAGATTCCAGTGCTCCGGTGCTCCGACCATATCTGAAGAACTCCCACCCGGGCGTCCGGGTTTGATACAATTTGAGATACTGCGGCAGTATGTTCCTGTGCAGTAAGTGAATGCGCGTCTCTTGCTCGTTGTAAATCGTTCTAATTCGATCGATGCTCGACTGGAGTTGTCTGTCGAGTGTCTTATTTCCGTTGCGCGCTCGCAACTGCGCCTCCAGCACACTGATGACATTCTCCAGTTCCGCTTGCTTCCGGTCGAGCTCGTCTTCGCCTGCTTTCAACTTTCTCGCGTGAGTCATTGGTCTCGCGTGCCCGGCCCCGGAACTCATCTCGACCTCGAATGTACAAGCACTGTGAGCTATTAACAGTTTACGGCGCGCGGTTATTTTCGACGATGTTTGTGTTCGTATCGAAATCACGCCCCCTTTTATGTCTACCCCGGTGGCGTGGAAAAAAATTTTCCCGGCCGTGACGCATGAGATCGGACGCGAAATCCAGACATGGTCGCATGGGTCGTACTGATAATAATCGTCATCATCGCACTACTGATGCTCGTCGGCGTGATCGGTATAAACATAGGCATAGTGATCGCTGAGAGACGCGCATGGTCGTCGGGCCCAACGTCGCCAAGTTCGAATACAATTATCGCCGACAGACGGCGACGATATCGTGCCCCTTATTCCGCTCGCAAACCCGACGTGGAGAACCAGATCGGTCGAGACCAGACACAGCCGCTAACTGCCTCTCAGCAGCCGATTCGCGCCAAAACAATACCACGGCCGGCGCCACTCCGCTCGATGTCTGCAGGCATTCCTCGCCCGGACTCTGGAAATCACGAACAGAGAATGTGGGGCGGAATGCCCCCGCCGCAATTCGGTTGCGGCCCGAACTCGTTCGACTGGGATTACGGGTACCGCTCCGACGACGGAAGTGACGACAACGACGATCTGAGCGTTTATTAGTAGCAACTACAGCGGGCAAGCCCCAACTAGTGGACTTCGCCGTCGCGACGTACAAATGCACTGTACACCGCCTCTCGTATTTCGGGTCTCGACCACCATTTAGCTCGTCCGTACAAAATCACTTGCCCCCTGTTCGGACAAACACGCAAAACAACGGGACACACCACGCCGGACGGAGGCCGGTGGCATATGCGTAAAATTTCGGCCGCCATGAACGCCTGAATTAACTTTCGCTGTATCGCCGTGTTCGGTACACACTGCAGCGGGGATTTCAGCGGCGGGGCACCCGGGAGACCTTCGTAGCATATACTCTCCCATCCGAACGTCAGTTCGACCGCGACTATCTTTCGCTCCGTTTCATCGAACACAACGAGGTCGGCCCGTGTCGCAACGCGCGCACGTTCATCGAAGATTGGCAACTCGGCAGCAACCGGGTGCCAGTGTCGAGCCACAATCTCTGATAGCACGTCGACGGCGCATGCATCGAATGTCTCTAGCATCGGCCGGTTGGAAATCAGCTCTCTCAGCAGTACGTCCGGGCGTTTTCGGTTCACTATACAGTGATTGACGAGCTTCTCGGTGTCGGCGTGTGCCCTCTTTCCGTGCTTCTGCATCACACCAAAGCACTTCCTATCACTTCTCCGCATCTTGCGCGTCGCACGCGGCGTCGGTAGTACGCACTGTCCCCGGGCACGTTTCTTTCCGGCGCCGCGAAGATCTTCCGAGTCGCCGTAGTCCGGATGGAATATATCCCTGATCGCCGGACGTAGTCCTGTGATCGACCGCCACGCGCCATGCGAATCTTGGACTTTGAAGCCACGAAATTGACCTTTGCCCGCCATTTTGATTCTGGCTGTGCGCGCCGGATTTAGTATCGCCGCGATGTCTTCCAGTCGCCTCTGTCGTCCTCGGGTCGTTGAGTCAGACATCGCGCGGATTTTTTGTGGTTATGTCGCTGCAGTCGTCAATAAAAAAACACGCTAACTCAAAAAAAAATTCGACACCCCGCACATGACCTGTGCGCACACCGATGCCACCCGTATATTGTAGTGACCGGGGCGCCAGTGATTATACAGCCAGACGATGGAACGAAAGCGAAAGAGATACGAATGTAAAACGTCCGACATGTTGAGTAGTAGGTTGCAAGGGACCGTTGTCATGCGCGACGCCGGAGGCTGCTGGATTGAACCGACGACGGATCATGTGGCCAACGAGGCCTACGGCTGCCGAATGCCGAAGCGCGATCCCGATGTAAATTCCACGTGGGCTCACAGACGACCGCCGTTGATACGCGTCGAGAAGTGGACCGGTCCGGACTTTGGTCCGTTCGTCGTTCATACCGTGACCGTAAAGCTCGTCTATCCGACCGAGGTGACGTACGAAATCGGTGAACTAGATGATCCGGTCTACGTGGAGGCGATCCGATTTGAACACCAGGAGACCGACAACCACGGGCATCCGGTGGTCACGAAATCGAAACTGTTGAGATTCTTGCGCATGTTCACGACGTTCGGTAAGTACGCGATCGCCAGCGTCAACAAACATTTCCCGCGGAGCGTGAGTTCGCGCGACGACGTGCCTCACGAGAGTCTCGTTTCAAATATTTCGGATCGCATCCGGACCGCCCTCGACGGCGCTTTCTGTGATGTCGACACGCTCTATCTCGCTCCGTACGTCCCGTTCGGCAGCCTTGTTGATCGACGCACGGACGTCCACAAACTCGTGACACTTTGTCGATCTCATCCGGAAGCGATGTGTCTCGACTGGCAGAGACGAGAAGAGCTCGCAACCGACGTTGAATGGGATTCAATCCCGCCCTGGAATGTGCCGAAGTTGATAAGATTCTGCCTGGCAAACGACATCGAATGCGATGCGATCGGGATGTCCGGAGCAGTTCTCAAGTCGGCAGTCGCGCTCTTAGGCACAGACGTGATGACATCCACCTGCCTGGCAGCCGACGTGGACACGGGCGCGACTAAAATATCCGGACCAGCCCTCGAATTAGTGAGGGCCGCAGAATACCATGTGCGGTTCACCGGCGACCCGGATATCGCACAGTGGTTGGAAGAACGTCTACAGCCCGTCTTCGTGGACAAGTGCCGAATCCTGGACCTGGCCTGCCTCGAGGGGTATCCGGATGAAGGTGCAATTTGCCTACGCCAGTTCGCTTCGCCGATAAAAAACTGGGTCGACTTCGTGACGGACATCTCACAACCCAGAATAATTTTGGTCAACGCACCGTACCCCGGCCACGAGAAGCGTCTATTCCGGCTCATCAAAAGAAGTGCACCCGGGCGCACGATTGTCTGTGCACCCGGCCCGTCTGCGCGACGCCGGCTGGCGTCAGAATTTTGCGGCCGGGCGATTTTTGCGATCCGCGACGCGCCGGGACCCGGTCAAGGCGCGGAGGCAACGTCGATAGTCATCTACCAGGCACAGCATGCGTCCATATGGGATTTGGCTCGACTGGCCGAGCGTTACGCGTCTTCGGAAGTACGGGAATTGATCATGATCGGTGACGTCGGTTCCAGTGCGACGCCCGCCGGTCTGACATTCGTTGCGATGTGGAACAGCAATGTGCTGAGGTCGAGTCGCTGTACGTGGGAAGAAAATCTAGACAGCACCGTGGCCTCGGACGGGTTCGGGGCGGAGACGCACGCGACCAGACTGCGCCAGATCGTCGACGCCGGCCTCGATATACCGCCCCGACACATCGTCACCATTGGCGTACCGATATCGTCGCCCGAAAGCCCTCAGATCATTCGCGCGACAGTCGAACGGATGATCGGATCGACCGACGGACGGAACGTCCAGTGGTACTGTCGCAAACCCAATGATTGTAGACACATGTCCAGCGCGTGGAGCAATCGAGGCGGCGACCTCAATCGTGCGATGTCGGCGGCGCTCGGCGACAAGGTCTTCGTCCGAGACGAGGCGTGTGTCGGAACGATCCACGCGATATACGCCGACGAACTTGGTCGAATATACGATCCAGATCCGCGGCTTTTGTCGGTCACGGATGCATTTCCACTGTCCGAGACATTCCTCGGACGCAAGAAATGGGTGTCAGTCGCAGTGGACTGTGGATCGCCGGTCGACGCTGCCAGGAGCACGGCTTTCCTGCATCATGACACTTGCTGTGGCCATAGACAGCGCGGTCGGTGTGCAGTCCATCGGATCGACCAGGGCGTCGTTATTCCGATCGGCGAATGTCCACAGCCGGCCGTGCACATCGCTGTGCTTGTGGTGACGGACGAAACAACGCTCGCCGACGTCCACACGGTGTGTTCCAAGTCGTGCCATGACGTTATTTTCGCGTGCCGCAGTCGCGCCACCGTCGTACGGGTGATGAATCGGAGAGTGTGTAATGGTGGGGGGGTGACGCCGCTGATAGCGAGAGCCATCGACTGTGCGGCGGCGGCGGCGGACGTCTAGATGCGAATTGGTAGACAATATATAATTTTTATTTATTAGCATTCTCCAATTGTAAGCGATAAATTCGGTTCCTGAAGAGGAACTGTAATAACTTATTCAAGAACTCGTCAGTCGCTACTTTCTCTCGCTGGTCCGGCACGACATATTTCATATCGACAGTGAAGGCGTCTCCTTTGAATATCTCCGACAGGTCGGGCAACTGATATCCCGTCATCAGGCAGGGCGCGTCGTGTCCATCCGTCATCGCCGTTAATAACTGGTTCGATTCCGGCGCGCGTATATTTTATACCCGGGAACCTACATACGATCGCACCGGACACTGAATAAAAAAAATAATCGCGTCCCGATGCAGGCCGACAACGACGTCGACCACGCCGAAAAGGCGACGTGGATCGTGGCCAAATGTCACGGACCGGGCGTAAATGACGCCGACGAGAACAATGATCCGTCCGACACGTGGACGACCGGCGAGCTGAACCATAACAGTCTGCTCGGTCTCGAAGTACAAATACTACATGATGATGAGACCGCAGTGGGATACGTCGTGGCGGAAAACACCGCAGAGGACGGAGAGAAAACCGTCGTCATGTGGATGCCGGAGACCGGTGTCGACACAGCTTTCGTTCGAAGTCTCATTGATATGGGAGCACTCCCAGACACGTCGCTCAGGCACAAGTATGAGCTGCTGGTCTCGAAACAAGGCGATAAGTACGTCAAGAAGACACCTATAGAGGTGTCGCTCGTGGACAGGGGGCGTCGGGAAGGATGTAGAGTCTACGATAGTCGCACACTGTCGACGCACGGCACCTCTCTGGAGACGATGAAGTCGTACGTCGAGACCTTGAAAAAAGCGAGAGACTACACGTGTCCAGGTATTCTGGTACCCATTACGCGCTCAAATTCAAAACCCCCGGGAGACGTCACCGAATCGCCATCCGCAAGTGACGATAACCAAACGACGCGACATATTTCCGCGGAGAGTGAAGTCGAAAATCTAGCTGCCACCTCGACAGACCTCACTCGAAGCATGTCTTCGCTCGACGCCAAACAAACAACGGCTCCACCGCCTGCCACCGCCGATCCAGTTGCGCCGGTTTCCAACGTGGCCAAGACCGCGGCCGATTCCACCGGGTCCGCGCCGCCGGACGGTCGCGACAAGACACCCCCCAACGTCATGGAGACGCTCGCGGGCCTCGTGGAAGATAACGCGGAAATGAAGAAACTATACGATAAGCTCCTCGGGGTCGCGAAGACGAAGAATGCCGAGACTGATAAGTTGAAACAAGAGCTGCAAGAGGCACAACGTGCGATAGAGGCCTTCAAGCAATCAAAGGGTCCGGCTGACCAGGCTCGGGGGGCCGAAAGCTCGACGACGAAGAAAAATGAAGACCCGCGGAACGAGGATCGCAAAGCGAAACGGAAAGCCATAGTTTTGGCGTATCTGCGGTCGATCACTGATAACAACCTCAAAGTTGCCAATATCCCTCGCATGAGTGACGAGTCGTTAGAAGATGCTGCGACCAGTGTTGCTAATTCTCAGTCAGAAGATCTGTCGGGACTCATGTCCTTGTTCAGTGGCAGCTGTGCCGCGAATGCTGCGGCGGCCGAAAAAACGAAATGGAATAAGGAACGATTCGACGCTGTGTGTGCCCAGCTCGACGGAGCGTCCGCTAAACGTAAGCGCGACGATGCATCGGTGTTGGACGCCTTCCAAAGTGAATTTGAAATATTCCGCGGCGAAAACACTGCCACAACCCACGCGAAACAACTAATAGCGGCTCAAGTGAAGCGTCCAGATGAAACGGACCCTCATCCCAGCAAAGGTCGCCGCGTCGAGCAACCCTCTGGCGACACGTCTGTACACGAAACGAAGCGGTCCGAGTCGACGCACCCGCCGACAGATCAAAACTGGGCTCGGTTTGGAGCGGACATGGTGACAAAGCTGACGGGACCCGGTCGCGGCGCCACGATGATTGTCGACGGACACGTGTCACAAGCCGCGTCACGACGGAGCGATGCTTTCGATTCGACTCGAAATATCATAGCCGGGGGGGCACAGGCGTTCTTATCCGGTAACGGTTTCGGGGACATCGACACGGCATTCAAGCAATCGAGAATGTTTGAGCCCAAAGGCAACAGCATGTATTAGCGGGTGAGTGTTTACGTGTGACGTTAACATCGAATAAATTTTATGTCTGAATTCGAAAGGGTACTCCCACCATTCGATGACACACCCCCAAAAACGTAACAACGACATCGGCCCGTGGACATCGATCGCGGTGGCTCTGTCTATAGCTTCCGTCGGTATATCGGTGATCGGCGCCGCCGAGGCCTGCACGGAAGACAACGACATGTTCCCGAGGAACGCCTGGCTCTCGATCTATGCCGTCCTGACGGTATTGCACATCGTAACGTACATCTACGCGCAAATCGAATGTCGTCAGACCGACCCCGCACTCGATTGCATCCTACAGACGAACGCGTGGACGGTGATGTTCGTCTTGGGGGCCATAATTTTCGAAGATACCGTCGGGTTGGAGGGTCTGCAGTTGTTACTGATTCATCTTATATCGGTAATCACAACTCTCCCCGCGTGTGTAGCGGCGATCGTTCACCGCAACCGAGCCTGACGCATGTCGGAAAGAAAACACGTAAATCTCACATCCAAGGAAATTGCCGACGCGATCGTCGACGCATTCTGGGCGATATTCCGCGGCGAATCTTACGAGGCGCGTCGGCGGTTGAAGTTCGAAGTCAACCTTAAAAAGTATGAGAACTTGGACGCCGAGTTGAGGCACCGATGTAGGAGCGAAGGAACTCCCAAATACTACGTCCTGTCGAATGCCCCGTGGGTCGGCTCGTCCGAGCGCGTACGTCCGTTCGACACATTATTTTGGCCGCTGGCAAAAGCTACCGATGATTGGACAGAAATAAGTGGCCCGTCCGCCGCGGTGACCGTGACGCCGAGCACAACGTGCCTCGAGGTCATAAAGAGCCACTTCAAGCCCTTCTGTAGGACCGTGTTTGCACATGCGCTCGCGGCCGGAAGCGTCGAAAAAGTTATGCTGTGGCGCGTGACGCCGTCGCTGACGTGGGTCGACTCGGGCCACACAACATTCAAGGTGAACGTCGAGATAATATGTACGTGGGAACACCACCCCGGAGTGTGAGCGCGTGCATGCAAACGCATCTCTTAGAAACACAATAAATTCTTTTTATCACGATCAATCGATGTGAATGACGTTGTATTATCGATCTCATCAAAAAATTACGGCGAAATCATCGAAGGTGCTTCAACACGCAAAAGTTAATTAAAAACTCCGTTGATTTGTAGTCCATCTGCGCGGCAACCCTGTCCTGGACGCCGCGGACCAGAGTTTCGGCGTGTCTCCGAATCGTAGCATCATTGTAGTGCGAGCGCGCGCGATAGATGTGTGACGCACCCGATTTCAAACCGGTCCATGTCACCGAGATCTCACATTGTCCGGCCTTCCGCCGATGAGCGGCAGACTTGTCGATGTGCCCGTAGACGAGACTACGGGCATCGGTACACCTCCGTGTGTCGGTCACGTCAGCAAACCCGAAATTCAACATAAGAATGTAACACGGTGCGTCACGACTCCCGGTCGATGTGTCGTCTTTCGTTCCTCGGGCGTTTTCTGAATCATCGATGCCCGATTGGACCATATCGTCCGTCTCGCACAATCATATATCGACCATCTCGCCTATCTTGCATGCATCTCTATTTATGCGCATCTTCTGTGATACTCTCGGAACTAGTTTTTTTTGTGGCATCGCGTTTTTGTTTGCGGACGTCACGTGTCATGGGGGTCGGATATTCGTCTGCTGACATCGTCGACGACGGACCAGAGTCGGTGAGTGCCCTAGATCTGACGCGTTTCGGCGGACGGTGGTTCGAGGTGGCGAGAACGCTGAACTGGTTCGAGGGACCAGATTCGATCGACATTACACTGACGTACGATTTACGGGCAGAGCCGAGTTTGCTGATATCGGAGTCTCTATTCGGCAGTGAACTGACGCACAAATTCACCCTAACGACACCGGAGCCATCAAAATTCCCCGGTCGCTTCGTGCTGTTTCGCCCCCGCGGCAAACACGATCCGTCGCCACGCACCTTGCGCCACTGGGTACTCGAAGTCGTCGGCCCCGACAACACCGACGACCCGTATCAGTATGCGGTCGTCGGCGAACCGAGGCGCGCGTCCGCCTGGATACTCGCTCGCGACAAATGTATTACCGATTCGGTCTACGCCGAACTACAGTCGCGACTACGCACGATACACGGGTACGACGTGTCGGAGTTGCGCCGGACGCTGCACGATGTCGGCGATGTCGCGCCCGCGCCATTGGCCGAGCCGACGCATCACATGTACGGTCCACATGGGCATGTCCCTCCGCCTGTGGGTCTGTTCGATGTTGGCACACACGCACTAGAATCGTTACTGTTCTGGCCGAAACGTCGGTATGTGACGACGCCGTCCGACGCGTACGGTGTACACTACGAAAACGTCGAAATCGACTCTGCGAGTGGAGTCGACAAGCTGCGCGGATGGTGGATACCGGGCGATCCGGATAACAATATCGCGGTGCTGTGGCTGCACGGTATAGGCGGAAATGTCTCCACGAACATCGACCTTTTCTTTCCATTCCGCGATGCCGGCGCTGCTGTCCTGGCCATCGACTACCGTGGCTTCGGCCACAGCGATGGTGCCCCGAGCGAACAGGGGGTGTACGAGGACTCTATTTCGATGCTAGATGAACTTTTGTCGCGCATCAGAGGCTCACACAGACACGTCGTATTCGTGGGACATTCGATGGGGACGGCGGCGGCCCTGAACCTCGCCAGTCGGCGCCCGCCGTCCGCAGTCGTCGTGATCGGTACCTTCACAACAATCCGCTCGGCCGTGGAATCTATATTTGGTGATATCGGCGTCGACTCGATCGGCCCGAACATGTTTGACAATCTGAGTCGCGTCACACATATTAACATCCCGGCCGTCGTCATACATGGAAGACACGACCGTTTGGTACCGTGGGGTCAAGGCAAACTGGTATTCGAGACGATGGCAACAGATCCTGGCCGCAAGAAATTTGTGACGTTTGAAGATTCCGGGCACAGCGACATGGCGAGTCGGGAGCCGGAGAAGTACGTCCGGGCGATACGAGATGGCATGGCAATGGCAGCGGACGAGGCAGTAGATTTGAGCGGGATGGGTGCGTGTACCCGTTGCGAGATGGAACTTTATGTTGACGGCGAAGCAGCTGACCAGGCCCGGACGGCACACAGCACCGATTGCGAGTGGTATCGAGAACATTTTCCGATGCTCGGCGACGCTGAACCTGTGATACCAGCGTCGACCCGGCAAGTGATTATCGAGGGCAAAGAGCGTCTCGCGGTGTTCGTGTTGGAAGTGAAGTCGCACCGAGGAGGCTCGATCGGACCGATCAAGTTCCTCGGACGTCGAGACCCCACCATAGAACGCCTAGACCTGGCACCGGACATAGCCGGGTCGATTGTGGAGCTTAATTTGTTTCACACCAACTTGAAGACGGTCGAAAACATAGCAATGCTGCCTGTATTGCGCGTTCTAAATATCAGTCGGACACGCGTCGACGACTTCGCGCCGCTTTCAGCGGCGACCCGACTGCAGAGCCTCGAGATGAACGGCAACACCGGCCTGGACGACATATACTTCGTATCTACGCTCACAGATCTCCGCGATCTCGGTATAGCGTGTACAGCGGTCAGCAACGTAACTCCGCTGGTTTATCTCACACGTCTGACTCGCCTCGATGTCGCCATGACGAAGGTCGAGTCCGTCTACCAGGTGACCTCCCTACCGTGGCTGCTACAGCTTGATGTCGACGTTGCGCCGGTCGCGGGCAGCGTCGATATACTGCGACAACTGATGCCTAACACCGCCGTATACGGCAACCCACATATCGACGATACACCGTCGACTACTCGGCCATCGACTGCTCAACAGTCTCCCTCGCCAACGACACTCGGACATCGGGACGTTTTGGACGGAAAAGCATATGACATGGTACCGACCGCCGGCGCGGCGGCACCGGGTGACCCCGGTGCATTATACATATCCGACCAACGTGGTTACATTCGCCGACTCGACCTAGCAACGCGGACCTTATCCGATAGCACGCTCATCGACGTCAATCGAGCGTACCGCGCACTGGATGCCATACCCGAGCAGATCGCGAGCAGATTCGCCGACGAACGCGGACTTGTGGGATTCGCTTTTCATCCCGACTACGACGTGCGATCCGACCCGTTTTATCGGGCCCTCTTCATAGCATACACGATTCCGCCATCTGCCGAACTTCTCGAGAGATTGCATCATGCCGAAGATAGTACGGTGGAGAACATACTGTGTCTATCGTATGTGCGCGTGGACGATGCAGACCTACAATCGACCATGGCATCGGAGATCGTTCTGGCGAGAATCGCACAGCCCGAGTTCAACCACAACGGTGCCCCGATGTTTTTCGGACCACTGGACGGGTTATTGTACATGTTGGTCGGGGACGGCGGAGGAGCCGGAGATCGACACGGTAGACGGGTCGGCGAGGGTCGCGAGTCGGCATTTCTCGGGAATGCACAGGACACGAGCGTACTTCTTGGCAAGATATTGCGCTTCAGCGTCATAGTATCGGACGGCGGGAGAGTGGGAATCGAACCGGCACCTGGCAACATGATCCGCGACGAAGCCCTAACTCTGATATTCGCCGTAGGCGTGAGGAATGCGATCGGGATGACCGCGCGAAAGTCGGACGGTGCTATCATCGTAGGCCAAGTCGGACAACAAAAAGAAGAGAGCGTCTACGTGATTCCATCGGACATGTCTGGGGCTAACCTGGGATGGCGAGCGATGGAGGGATCGCTGGTCTACAACAGGACGGTGTTGGAATACGTGAAGGCTCGAGGCGATGTGATAATGAGTCCAGTAATGACCTACGGACACGACGTCGGGCGGGCCGTGATCGGCGGTATAATTTACGAGGGAGACAAGGTGCCATACCTCAATGGAGCGTACATATTCGGTGACTATAACGGATCCGTGTTCGTCGGCACACCCGACGATGACGGCAACTGGACGATGGAAACACTTTACAGGTTCCCCGACATCGACATTCACAATTTCGCACGCGACGCCAGTGGCGAGGTGTACGTGCTCGGTAGGACACCACCGTACTCTGTGACGAACCAGCCGACATCGGTACTACCATCGCACCTTCCGATTGAACGGCCAACATTGGTAGTCTATCGAATATCGACCATGTTCGACCCTTCGTCGTCACGGAACGAAAAACGCGGCGGCGTGTCGGAGGTGTCGTCCGGGAGTGACCAGGATGTCGGACTACTGGACGGCGCCGCCCACATCACAGCCGACGACGCGAGAAAGATTTTCGACAGGGCGGTCGCGATAGCTAGCGTGACTGAAAGCAAGGCTCGTGATGCTCGCCCTGGTACAGATAATCGACCGACAGCAAAATTTGCATTCGCGATTGCACACCGGAAAGGGGGCGACGCTGTAGCGTATAGCGAGCACCACATGGATGACGTATGGCCAACGTCGATCACGATCGCACGCGCCAAGGCGGTGACGGGTTCGGGGCTGTCCAGTTCTGAAAATGCTACCACAACCGAAGCCCTCGGTAGAGCGATGGCCGGCGGTTCGCTGCGTGATATCATCTGTACAGTCGGATCTGGGAAAGCTGCGGCATTCGCCGGTGGCGCCCCGCTGTACAAGCGAGGTGTGATTGTCGGGGGAATTGGTGTGTCTGGCGACACCGAGGAGGTGGACGCAAGAGTTATGACGGCCATCGTGGAATCGTTCCGGTCGCTGTCGACCAGCCCGTTCGGATGACCGCGATGTTCGGCGTGTGTGTATAATTTAATTTTTACATAGAGCGTGGGCACTATTACTTTGCCGCACTTGAATCGTTTCAGGTGAAATATTACTTATAAAAATCAGTCAAGAAAATATATCGCATTCGATTCTTTCCAGTTGGTCACCGGCTGATCCGGAAAAAAAAATCCCGGGACCGCGACAGATTCCAGGAATCTGTCGCGGTCCCGGGATTTTTTTTTCCGGATCCGGGATTAAATTCTAGGAAGCACACCTGGTTCCGGAAACTATGCTCGACTGAACATAAAAACATGCAAACCGCATCCGCGGCGCTGTCGATTCGCGATGGATGGGTCCGGCGACGAGGCAGGTCGCATCGTGATCGACGGGACTCTGGGTCCGGAATCGAATGGTGCATGGTGTTTGGCTGTACACATGGGGATGCTATACAGCGGCAGTTCCCGCGACAACGTGATCAGGAGGTGGGACGTAAAGAACCAGCGCAGCGTACAAACCTTCAAAGGACACACAGGTAGTGTTACATCGCTCGTATCATTCGACGGAGCATTGTACAGCTGTAGCAAGGATCGCTCCATCAGGCGATGGGCGAACGACGGACAGTGCCAACAAGAGCTAGCGTACGCTCACATAAAAAACGTCAACTGCCTCGCCGTCTTCGATGGTTGCCTGTATAGCGGGGGTGCCGACAAGGCGATACTGCGCTGGAACGGGGCCGGCCGGTGCCTCAAAGAACTGGAAGGACATTCCAGAGGTGTGAAATCTCTCTGTAGGTTCGAGGGTGTGCTTTTCAGCGGCAGTAAAGATCACACGATACGGTGCTGGAGCCGCGAGGGTGAATGCATTCGTGTCCTCGAGGGCCACGCTGGTTCTGTGTGGGCCTTGACCGAGTTTAATCGTCATTTGTACAGCGGCGCTTCTGACGGTCTCGTCCTACGATGGGACGTCGAGCAGGGAGAGTCGACTGTGCTCATAACGGGCTGGTCTGCGGAAGTGCTGTGTAAGTTTGACGCGTCTCTGTTCGGTGGAGGCTGTTTCGGGGCAATTCGTCGCTGGAACGGATACGGCAAGCGCCAGCTTGTACCAACTCCGAATAGGTACTACGTATCGTGCCTCGCGGAATTCGACGGACGTCTCTACGGTGGAGGTCGCTACGATGTGATTTGTCGCTGGCGGATACGAGGTGTGCAGACGCTTCTGTGCATTTGTCTTTCGCGGATCCGTGACCAGCGGCATCTCTTCTCGACTCGGCAGCTGGCGCGACTGCCCATGGACCTGATCGAGCGCATGGGCGACCTGGTCGATGTTGAGATGGCCGAACTCGCGTATTGATGGCGGAAATGTAATTTTAATAAAATTTGTATACACAATTACACTCTAAACGAGAGTAGCCGGTCCAGTTCGGATCGACGCGAATGAAACCGTTCACGTCGGTACTTTCGATGCTTTCGTAGTCGCTTTGGGAGGTTTTGGCACCGGAGGTTTGCAGGGTTTCGCAACCTTACTGGGGGGTTTTGGCACCGGAGGTTTGCAGGGTTTCGCAACCTTACTGGGGGTTGCTTTTTTTTCGGGTTCGGCCTTTCGGTTCAGCCCCCTGAGTCGTATTTCGGCAACTAACTGGTAGCGTTGACCGAATCCCTTCCCGCTGCCTAAATCCGCTACGGTAACGTTGAGTTCGTCGCCATTATTGTCCCCCTAGATTTTGCGG
>SDBT01004344.1_pt1 | contig 24112 bp, 20 predicted proteins | sample 2277101 | NCBI WGS metagenome assembly SDBT01 (sample SAMN10404973, study PRJNA504765) | marine sediment metagenome | isolation source: marine sediment core GS10_PC15, 103 cmbsf | place: Arctic Ocean: Southern Knipovich Ridge | collected 2010 | reverse complement strand
GCTGGTGAGCTTGCGGCTTTCGGTCCGTTCTTGACCGCTGGATGGGCTTCGGGTGACAAGCTTCAGATCGATGCGACCGACATCTTGGTCGAGATCTTCGTCATCACGCTTCCGTAGGCCACAAAGCCAGCACTGAAAGGATCTAGACCGGTATGAGTAACGCGATTGCAGGACCTGGCTTTCTACTCCAGGTAGACCAAGGTGGTTATACGACCATCGCTGAGGTCAAGGACATCAACGGTCCTGAGACCTCGGTCGATGTCGTGGACGTCACCAACCAGGACTCTCCCGACAACTTCGAGGAGATCCTGCCTACGCTGAAGCGCGGTGGCACGACCTCCTTCGACATCAACTTCGTGCCGACGGATGCGACGCATGATAGCTCGACGGGTCTTCTGTCGTTCTTGAACGCTCGTACGCTCGAGGATTGGCAGATCATCATCCCGACAAGCGGCTTGTCGGTCCAGTTCAGTGGTTACGTTGTAAAGTGGGGCCCCAAGTTCCCCGTTGCGAACGCAGCCATGGCGACCATCGATATCCGTGTCTCCGGACCGGTCATCATCGCTACGACACTCGTCTAGCAGGGAGCATAACAGAAGGGCGGCAACATGCCGCAGGAAGGAGGCAACCAAAATGGTTGGCTTCATCAGAGTCGAAACAGACGACGGCAACGTGGTGGATCTCCTGCCCGAAGGTTCTAAGGTCACTCCTGAAGAATCTCCAGAGGTCCTCCTCGAGGTCGTCGTCGCGCGTATACGAGCTTCCAACAAGAGCGCTCCGGCGCGCCCCAAGAGTCTGGCGATCACGCATACAGAGGAAGCCCTCCTCTGGCTGAACGCATTCAAGGAAGGAACGGTCAGATGAGCAGCAAAAAGCTGACTGATGGTGAAGAGCCTCAGGAACCTCTGGAGTCTGAAACCCCCGAGTCGGAAGAAGAGTCTCCGAAGGAGATGCCACACGTCGAGGAGGTCGATGGTCCTCCGAAGATGAAGATCCTCGGTCGTAATGAGATCCTCGAGAGTGATGACCTCGGAACAGAAGAGGTCGAGGTCCCGGAATGGGGAGGCATCGTGATCGTCCGTGCACTCGCTGGTGTCGAACGTGACGCTTATGAGTCTGAGATCTTCACTGCATCGCCCATCCCAGGTGCGGCACCTGAGTTCAATCTTCAGAACCTTCGTGCCAAACTGGCTTCGAGAACGATGGTCGATCCAGATGGCAAGCGATTGTTCTCTGATGCTGACGTCATCTCGCTCGGACTCAAGAGCGCGGCTGCCCTTGATCGTGTGTTCTCGGTAGCCCAGCGTCTGTCTCGACTCACCAACCAGGATATCAAGGAGCTGTCTGACCAACTCGTAAAAGACCAGAGCGTAGATTCTGGTTCCGCCTTGCTCGAGAACTAGGCAAGTCTGTAAAGCAAACGATGCGGGAGATCACTTCCGCTGAGTTCGCTGAATGGATGGCATATGCGACTATCGAACCGTTCGGTCCTATACGAGAGGATGAACGTGCAGGTATCGTCGCAGCGATCATCGCTAATGTCAACAGAGACTCCTCGACTCATCCTGAGCCGTTTACCGTTGACGAGTTCCTCCCTAGATACGAAGGTCCAGATCCAAAGCCTTCGACTCTAGATGAGGACAAACTCAAGCGAAAGCTAGAGACTTGGGCGACATCGATGGCCGCTAATGCTGAACAGGAACCACCAAAGGCAGAGTCGAGGCCGAAGAAGAAGGATTGACATGGCAGACGACCGGTCTAAGAGGGAGAAGCTCGAGGCGATGGCTTCGCAGAACGTCTCTCCCAATGAGGCCGACGTCGCTCGCCACCTTCTAGATCGACTACCGGCTCCTAGAACGTTGTCTAGGGACGAGATCCTCGCTCATCCGGATACTCGGGTGCCTTCTCGTCCTAGACGATTCTATGACCCGAATCTACGCGTGACCATGATCCTCGATGATGATGATCCGATCTTCGAGTGGGCCGCGAACGAGAGGTCGGACGACTAGTGGCTACCGTAGGTGGGCTAGTCGTATTCCTCACTCTCAACTCGGTCGGGCTTCGTACTGGCCTAGCGACGGCAGGGGCAGAGTTAAAGTCGTTCCAAGCAGCCACGACTGCTGGGACTATCGGAGCTGCCGGCGCTCAGGAAAAAGATTTCAAGCTGATCACTAGGGGCGCGACTGTCGCAGCTCTCGCGATCTTGGGTATCGGCGCTGCTTCTGTGAAGGCAGCGACGACATTCGAGTTCGAGATGAAGCTCCTTCGTGTCCAGGCTGGTGCATCGACTAAAGAAGTCAAGGAGATGTCAGCGGCTATTCTTGAGATAGCTGCAGAAGCTCAGTTCGGTCCAGCAGCCCTAGCTAGGGGTCTGTTCCATATCGAGTCGGTCGGCCTCAGAGGCGCTGAAGCCCTAGAGCTGTTGAAGATCGCATCTCAAGGCGCTCGTGTAGGTAACGCAGACCTAGAGTCCGTCACTAACGCTCTCGTAGCTACGATCATGTCAGGTATCGGTGGCGTGACCTCGTTCTCTGAGGCTATGGGTGTCCTGAACGGCATCGTTGGTACTGGTAACCTGCGTATGGAGCAGTTGGCCAAGGCGTTCTCATCTGGTACGCTATCGACCGCTAAGCAGTTCGGTATCACTATCCAGAACCTCGGCGCCGCTCTAGCGACCCTCGCTGACCAGGGTATCCCTCCGCAGGAGGCGATGACTCGTCTTCGTATCTCGATCACGCTCCTTGGTGCTCCGACGGCTATCGCAGTCGATCAGTTGAACAAGATCGGTCTGACAGAACGTGCGCTCGCTGATGAGATGCGTAGTCCAAGAGGACTCATCGGTGCGATCCGTCTTCTAGATGCTCACATGAAGGCTGCTAACCTCGACATCGTGGAGCAGTCGATCTTGCTCAAGACCGCGTTCGGTGGAGCGAGATCATCTTCTGGTATCTTGACATTGATCAACTCCATGGATCTCGCTGACGAGAAACTCGAAGTCATCAATGCCAAGATGATGTCGTTTGCCGCAGACTTCGCGGCACAGCAGAAGACAGCGGCAGCACACTTCAATACGTTCAGCGCTCAGATGGGAGTCATCGCTGTACGGATCGGTAACGCGCTACTTCCTCTAGTCTTAGCGATGACGGATATCATCGTATTCTTGACTAGGAATACCGAGCTCGTCGCGGCAGGTTTCGTGATCCTTTCGCTTGTCATCGGTGTCACCCTCGCGAGGGCTCTTCTTGGTGCGACCTCAGGAGTGCTCGGTCTTATCGGTTCATTCATAAAGTCTGGTATCGCAGCGACCTCGTGGGGTAGGAGCCTTCTTGGAGTCGCCGGTATCGCGACTACGGTCTCTACTGCGACGGTCGGTGCTCTTGGAGGGGTCGCGACTGCATCAGGAGTGGCTGCGGGTCACGTGGCTGCTGCTTCTACTAGCGTCGTAGCGTCCACAATGACATATAACTCGGCTATGGCTCGGATGGTGGCGGCAGGGGTGAATACCGCCACGATGGCAGGGTTGTCGAATGAGGCTATAGCTACTGCTACTGCTCGTATGGCAGGTGTCGTAGCGACACACTCGGTCTCTGCTGCTAACTCATTGGCACTGGTCGGGAATCAAGCTCTCATCGTTACGACCAAGACTGCTCCTGGGATGCTGTTGCTTGGATCTGGTGTCCAGACTGCGATGCTACAGATCACCGCTGGTGTCGAGCCAGCTATCGTGGCTATGACGAGATTCAACTTGACTTTTGCTGCGGCAGCAAAGTTGGGTATACCTCAGCTGATCGAGCTCATGGCTATCGAGATCAGAGCAACCATGTTCGGTCTAAGCGCCGATGTCGCTCGAGCAGCTACCTTGTTGAATATCTCTTTCGCTGAGATCCGTCTTGGTATAGATGCTCTGCTATCTGGTCATGTCTCTGGCCGACAGACTCGAGGGACTCGAGGGGCTGGAGGTCAGGGGTTCGGTCCATTGATGACCGAGGCTCAGATGGCGGCCAAGGTCATCGCCCAAGCATCTGCGGCGTCTGCAGCATCCGTAGAAGCTATGTCTACCAGGATGTCTGCTTCACTCAATGCGATGATCGTCCAATATAAGGTTTGGGCTACATCGACGTCAGCTAGTACTTCGATAGTAGTGGTCGCACTCGATAGTGTGGCTGTGGCTGCTGGTATAGCAGCTGCCTCCATGGGAGTCGGATTCGCCGGAGTCAATACTGTCCCGCTCCTGAATGCAGGAAATGCTGCTAATGTCGCGGCAGGAGGTTACCGACAACTCGCTATCGCGGCTGGTACCGTACCTGCTCCTATGCTATTGCTTGCTGCTACTGCAGGATCAGTACAGATCGCGGCTACTGGTCTTGGTCTCGGACTCACTGGGCTTGGCGGGATCATGGTCGGAGTGTCCCAGACTGCTACTACTCTGCCTCCAAAGCTATTGCTCACAGCAGGTTCTATAAAGACTGTAGGTACTGCTGCTGCTATATCTACTCCTTCGTTGGCTGGTTTTGGATTGGCCTTGAAGGGTATCGGACTCTCAGTCATCGGTCTTCCTGGTGCTGCTCTCGGAAGTATCCGAGGTGGACTCGCAGCTATCGGAGGTGTCTCAGGTATCGCTGCTGCTGGCATGAACATCTTCCGTCTGGCAACCCTCGGCGTAGTTGGGGCTCTCAGCCTGTTGATGCTTCCTATCACAATCTTCATCGCGGGCTGGATCTTCATCGGCGCCACTGTCGACAAGGTATCTATGGCTGTGATCGGCTTTGTAGCTCTGGCAGTGAGAGGCATGGCTATCCTCATGGAAGCGGCGAGTAGACTCCCATTCGTCGGAGATGCCTTTGGGAATATCGCTAGGCACCTCAACACGATCGTAGTAGGCATGATAGCTGAATATGATCGACTTACCGAGAAGATCAAGTCTGATGAACTCGCTGGTGCTGCGTCTGATGTAGCACTTAAAGGGATGAACGCTTATCTCGATGGATTGGAAGACGTCGATGCTAGGCCACTCGGTCAACAACTCATCGATGACTGGGGTATCGCTGCTGACGCGGTCAGGGCTGCTGCGTTCTCTGCTGGTGCGGACGCGATGTCAGAGTACGCTAAGGCTATCAATGATGGTCGTGACCAAGTCATCAGCGCTTACCAAGGGTTGCTTGACGCTCAGGCAAACTCGCTCGATCCTGCTCAGGAGATATCTCGAAATCTAGGTCTCCTCATGTCAGACGCATTGGCAGAGGGTATCGAAGATGGAGATCCGGTCATCGTAGCAAAGGCTTTTGCGGCTCAGAAGCGTGCTGTCGAAAGGCTCGATCTTATCACTCAGGGTGCGTATTCTGCAGGTCAGGAAGGAGTGCGGTCTTACGACCAGGGTATCCAGGATGCCATCTCTCAGATAGATCCATTGGACAGTCTTCTTCTTAGAGGCGAAGAACTAGAGAAGTGGAAGGAGAAGTTCTTTGCTACTCGTGGTGGCGAGAATGAGCCATTCACTTTCGGACTTACTCCTGAACATACCCAGGAAGTCAAAGATACGATCGATATGCATAACGCTCTTGTCAAGTCTTGGGAATCACTAGACCCAGGGGCACGAGCTGCGTTGCTAGCATTCGATGAGTACGCGTTTCGTGCAGGTCTCGCTGGTGAATCGTCTATCTCTATGGCGCAAAAGGTCGCGGTCCTTACTCAAGAGATCCAAGGTTTGGGCGATATCAGCTTGTTCGACTATCACGGGGCGGGGTTGGATATCGCTACAGAACTTTTGACAGGTGTCGCAGACGGTATCGAGGCTCAGAGGAGTTCTGTCCGGAGTGGGATGGAACAACTTACCAAGATGATGTCTGTCGAAGCGATACCGAGTGCTCGCCAGGCAGCGTTCCTCGTCGCTCAACTCTGGGGTGATACACTCAAGGACGCTATCAACTCTACCGATACTGGTATGCAGGCCAAGGGCTTCGCGGAAAGGGCTAAGCTGCTCGATCTGATCGAAGCAGTGACGCCTAATCAACTTGGCAATCTCGGGCAAGCAGAACTGATAGTCCTTGGTGATATAGGAGATAAGGCCGCTCAATCACGCATCCTCATTGAAAAGCTCGGTCTGCCTATCGATATGGCTCAGGGTCTTCTAGACTACCAGACTTGGCTTGATTCTGTCGCTATCAAGGCAGATAACGCAGGACGATCTCTAGCCGACATGGCCTCGGATGCTAAGGGCGCGCTCACGTCAGCGTTCGATGCGATCAAGCAGAAGGCCGACGATTACTTCAGGGCTATCCATGAAGGCAATATCCAGGCCATTCAAGATGCACGAGACCAGAAGAACGCGTTTCTTGATCTCAAGCTAGCACGAGAGCAGCGTCCTATCGACAAGGCTCAGGCAGCCCTAGATCACAGGAGAGCAGAGCAGCAAGAGTTCCAACTCCGCCAGGCTGTCCAGCGTGCGACAGATCCAGAGTCACGACTACAGGCCGTGTTCGCTCTCAGGAACTTCCTCGACCAGCGACATATCGATGAGATGCAGTCTGAGACAGACAAGAATGCGACTCGTATCGGGCGTCAGAGAGATCGTAATAATGAACTCTTCGATGATCAGGTCGATCATGAGAACAAGCGGTTCAGTCTTCAGAAGCGTAGCTTCGACCGACAACTCAATGCACTCGAGCGGTTCCTGAAGAGTCACCCAGAGATGTGGGCTTCCTCTCAAGAAAAGGTGCTCAGGTTGCTCAGTAGATTCGGTGGGGACTTCGAGGATGTCGGAACGAGACTCGGAAGGAAGTTCAAGAGGGCGATCAATCGTCAGCTCGCGAAGGTAGTCGAGAATATGAAGACCTTGTTCGAGTCGACTCCTAAGGACGAAGTCGGTCCCGACTCTCGCGGATTCGATTTCTTCGGACTCTTCCGGGACTTCCAGACTGGTACTCTGAGAGTCCCGTCTGATCAACTAGCGTTCTTGCATAGAGACGAGATGGTCGTCCCTGCTATCGATGCGGCTAAGATCCGACGACTCGCTGGGAGACCAGAGGGTGATGCCCCACTATTCTCACCGACGGTCCTTCCAGATATAGGTGTCCGTACTGATCCAGGCGGCGATGCCGCTAGGGACAAGAAGGGCGGCACTATCATCTTCCAGATCGGTAGCGAGAAGATCGCTGAGCTCACAGATCGGTCTCTCTATGTCCAGGAGACCATCTACGCTAGGCAAGGTGGTCATGAAATGCCACCCTCGAGGTCCGTGCGTTGAGCGAAGGACCGATCAAGCTATTCATCGACCATGTAGAGATCTTTAACATGGAATGGAGTATGTCGGCCGAAGAGATCCTTGGTGGATCTGGTCGTGCTACTCTCCGTATCCAGGACCGACTGAATATCTACGAACCAAAGACTCACTGGGACGTAGAGGTCACTATCGAGTCTACAGGTTTCGTCTTGTTCCGCGGCGAGATCATCAACGAGCCCATGGAGTTCATCGTCAAGCACCCATGGAGGACATGGGTGCTCGATTGTGCGGACTATAACGGTGAGATGTCTCAGCGTCTTGTCGGTGCGTTCGATGGCAAGACTTGGGAGGATATCGACGGGCTCGGGGACTACGTGAACGTAGATCCACAGGCTCACTCTCGTAAGACAGACAAGCGGACAGTGATCAAGATCCTCGACCACTATCTAAGGGTAGATGGTGAGGCGTTCGATACATCAGAGTTCGTTTTCGAGTATCTCAATGACTTCGATACCTTGCATTGGGCGTTTACAGACGTTCAGGCTGTGTTCGAGGAACTTGCGTCTCACGTGGTCGAGAACCTTCAGTTCTGGGTAGATCCGGATCTGAAGTTCCATTGGGTAGCTATCCCGGCGTGGTACGACCTCATGCAGCAAGAAGCTCTGCTTATCACAGATACCGATCAGCTGTTCTCTGGGATGTTCCCTGAAGGTATCTCGTGGCTGTTCCCGAAAGCTCCTGCTGATGTCTCTGACGTCCCTGGTATCGGGAGTGTCATCGGTGGTCGTGATCTGAAGTTCACGTACGACGGATCGAACATGCCCGAGCAGATCTATGTCAAGGGTTCGACAGGGTACACCTACAACGCTCCGCCAGGAAAGACTACGACTGAGACTCGGCGTATCGACCCTGATGCTGAGGACATCGACCCAGGAGATCGCGAGATCTTCCAGTTGACATTCTTGCAGACTACTAGGGTCTGGGACCGAGATGACGTAGATGGATACATCATCCTTCCGCATGTCGCGACCGTAGTCGCGAGCGGTCCGTTCAATGTCCGATACAAAGATATCCCAATCGATCCGGACACAGGTGCAGGTGGTCGTTACTGGAAACTCTTGGGTGGCCCGAAGAAAGGGTTCTTCGTAGACAACGACACGAACGATTACGCCTGGGGCAAGATCAAAGTCACCAAGACTGTCGTGATAAAGGGCAAGCCTAAGATCGGAAAGGGCGGTACTGGTTGGGTCAAGGAGGAGGTCCAGGACCCAAACAAACGTCAGGCGTACCTAGACGCCCCCGTATCGTCCACCAAGGCTCGACGTAACGCTATCGGCGGCCAAGCGCTCTATCGGGCTAGAAGGCCGACTCTACGTGGCTCTATCAAGGTGCACGGGACGGATGGCTGGCGCGTCGGTCAGATCTTTAGGATCACCGACGAGAGGCTTCCTCTCGAGCTGAACGCTCAGTTGTACATGATCCAGAGAGTCCAGGCGACTCTCATCGAGGGCCAAGATATCCGTGAGTACGTGCTAGATTTCGGTGATGGACCTGTGAGTCGTTGGTCGATGCAGCCGAAACTCAAGCCGTTCGATGCTGACTATGACCCGGCTACTCAGATCATCGTCCGAGCATTCGATCTATCGCCTGGTCCGAACTCGACGCAGACCATCACTGGCCAGCTCGCGAACCGAGCTGGTAAACCATGGCACGTCAAGGGTCGAGTGGTCAAGTGGACTCTTGAAGCGTACACCCAGCAAGGTGTACGGACAACTGGCGGGACCGTCACGCCAGAAGTCTCGATCACAGATCGTAATGGACGTGCCAGGACTCGTCTCAAGACTGGTCCGAAGCGTGGACGAGTCTACTTCGTGTTCGCTGATGTCGTGGCGAAGTAGTGGGCCTGACACAAACGCGTACGAGTGCGGTAGCTAACGCTGCAGCAGACGCTGTCACGGCTCTTGCTGACGGCGGATTCCTTCGTATCTTCGATGGAGCGCAACCATTCAATGCTGATACGGCTCTGTCTGGTCAGACACTGATCGCTGAACTCCAGCTAGGGACGCCTGCCTTCGTCGCAGCGGTGGATGGCGTAGCACTCTCAGAAGCGATCACAGACGAAGACGCAGCACTCGCGACAGGTACCGTCACGTGGTTCAGGATCTACGCGTCCGACGGGACTACCTCGCTATGGGACGGTTCTGTCGGAGTCGGAGAGGCGAATCTCAACTTCGATGATACCCAGATCACAGTCGATGACATCGTAACGGTCGTCTCTCTGGTATTCTCAGAAAGCGTATCTCTAGACAGTCTGTTCGCTTTCACTGAGTTCACCGGTGATGGGACGAGCACGGTGTTCAACGTCGGAGAGGCATTCACGCCTGGTACACTCAAGGTCTGGGTCGATGGTCTGCTCACTCAGCCAGCATCGCAGATTCCAGCGACTGGCCAGTTCACTCTGGATGCTCCGGCTGCGGATGGAGCTAACCTCTACGCCGAATATGAGAGGGATGTCTGATGCCAGGCGACCAGGATCTCACTGCTCGAACAGGTCTCAAGACTCCGAGCCGACGCAAGAACAAGTATGATGCTACGGTCGATCCGGATGCTGACAACGATAGCGATGAAGGATATGAAGTTGGATCCGAGTGGATCAATATCACAGCGGATACGATCTTCAAGTGTGCTGACGCAGGAGTCGGTGCAGCTATCTGGACTACGTTCTCAGGTCATCCTGACCTTGCCTCACACGACACACTCGGTCTTCAGCGAGAGTCTGAGAAGAGTGCTGCCAACGGATATGCATCACTAGGTGCTGATATCCTGGTACCGATGGCTGAACTTGCGACAGGCACGCCTGACGGCACGAAGTTCGTGCGAGATGACGGGACATTGGTGACTCCTGCTGGTGGTAGTGGCACTCCGGCTTCGACCGTCGAGGATGAGACTTCTTTCGGTGTCTCTACAGCAGTCGGTACAGATAGTGAGTATGCGAGACAAGATCATACCCATGGTTCTCCTACGGATCCTGTCACTGCTCACGCTGCCGCTGGTGATCCTCATACTGGTTATCTTCAAGAGTCGGTCGTCAGCGGTCTTGTGACACCCGCTATCGTGCTTGGTACTGCTGCGGCTGCTGGTACAGGTACGACGCCTATCAGGCATGACTCGACCATCGTTGCCTTCGACGCGACCGATCCGGTCACTCAAGCCCACGATGATGCTGCAGCGCCTGGCTCAGCAGTAGTAGCAGCTCGACGTGATCATGTCCATGGGATGCCTGCAGCAGGTGGTCACGCTCAAGTCCATGTCCTCGATGGTGCAGATCACACGGTCTCAGGTCTGACTGTAGGTCACTCTTTGCAAGCCTTGACTGCGACGACGTTCGGTTTCGCTGTGACACCTGCTGGTACTCCCGCTACGACTGTAGAGTCAGAGACGACTCACGGACTATCCTCTGCTGTCGGAACGGATACAGAATATGCACGACAAGACCATACTCACGGGACACCTGCTGCTGAAGGCAGTGAGAACGTAGGTGGCAAGCTATATCTTTACGCTCAGTTCAAGTAGGAGATCGAAGTAATGGCAGCGAACACTAATCCGATCTTCGTCCTCAAGGCGAACCTGGTCGAAGTCACGTTCGTCAACGCTGACAGCACGACTCCTAAGGACTTGGTAGCCGGGTCTGCAGATGGTACCAAGATCTTGGCTATCAACGTGACTAGCGATGACACTGCTACTGTGAATCTAGAGGTCTACATCCACGACGGTTCTACAGCATATCTCATCGGTACTGTGCCTGTCATCACTTTGTCCGGGACCGACGGGATAGTACCGGCCGTGAATCTCCTTGACTCGACACTCATCCCAGGACTCGACGCGGACGGTGAACTCTTCATCCCGACTGGCTACAAGATCCAGGTCGCTCCGCTCGTGGCTGTCACATCAGCCAAGACTGCCACTATCGTCTGCTTTGCTGCGGACTATGTCTGATGCCTGATGGTCTGGCTCGTGGTCTTCCGAGACGTCCGGCTCCAGAAGGAGGAGAAGGCTTTGGCTTCGACTTCGGTACGGCTGAGTTCTTAGGTAGTGATAGTTCATGGATCTCACTCACCGTTGATGTGCCCAGCGAAGTAGACGGTGATGATGACTTGATCATCTTCACTCATGGCAACGACACTAATGGATGGAAGTACTCTGGCGGCGCTTCGCAGGATGGTAGTGTCGTCACTGGTCAGGTCGTGGCGCAGCATAACTCAGCAGGATGGGTATCTACTTATCTTGACCTCATCCGATTAGCTACTGGTAGTAGTTGGCCTTCTGTGCTCAATCACAACCACCAACACAATACTTTCTCTTCCCAGGTTTGTCTTGGGTTTCGTCCGGGACCGGGCTTCAAGGGTATCCAATCAGCGGTACAACGTGTAAATCAAGGACCTACAGATGATCCGACCTTCACACCGAAGACCAACCCAGGACCATTCCCTGGTGGCATCTGTATAGCGACTACAACGATGAAGTCAGGAGGAGCTGGTCCGAGCGCTAGTGTCAGCGGTACAGGTTGGACTGGTGTCGGCACAGGAGGTCTTGGTACTACTGCGCGCTACATCCTTAGTACTACTGAGATCGAGACACCACCAGATCCTGGGTTCTCCTCGTCTCGATCAGCTAGATGGGCTACATGCCTAGCCTATTTCAGATGAGATCAGACTGATCCATCATGGCCACTATCACAGGAGTCGGCAAGACTGACTTCGGGTTCGAGTCTGCGGCAGCTGGTGCGAGTTTCACTGTCAACCTTGACGGAGACACCACCGGGACGCTGGATAGTGGCTCAGATGGCGAAGCCGTAGATAGCACGACCTTCACATCGCCGACGGCTTCGTTCGATGTCGCTCATACCGGTGCGACTATCGTCATTGATGGGACTTCGTATATCATCGCTCAAGTCCTAGATTCTACGAATGTCATCATCAGTGGTGGGACTATCACAGGATCCGGTCTTGACTGGAGCATCCCGACGTTCTCCTCGGCGAGTGCCATCTTCGATAGCAGCCTCATCGGCCAGACCATCGTCATCGATGATGTGATCTTCACTATCCTCGATGTCATCGATATCAATACTCTGGTGGTCGGCGATAACATCCTTGTTTCTGACACAGGACAAAGCTGGTCTATCCCGTCGTTGAACGATGATCCTTCAGATGAGGACATACTAGGGCAGACTTTCCTCGATCTCACGACTGTCAGTCCTGTGCGTACGAACCCTGACGAAACACCGTTCTATTCCGGCAAGTCGATGGCTATGCACGTGTTCGATGATGTCGCTGATTCAGAGAGTCCACCCCCTGACTACAGGACAGAAGGACTCTTGCTCTCACCGACACTCGAACCTCCTACGACAGGAGGAGAGTACGATCCGTCTACGGATACTCTCGATTCTCCTGGTATCACTGGCAGATCTCGAGCGATCAGGCAGACCATCAATGCGCCAGATCTGTTCGATGAGCTCTTGGCTCGTGTCTGGGATAATCCTCAGATACATGGATTCAGCAAGGCTATCCATGTCCGTCTCTTGAATCGTGAGCCAGAACCTCTTGATGTACTTCCAGATTTCCTTCAGGACACAGGATACGAGAGTAAGATCTTCGATGACTACGATCGTGGTGATGGTGAATGCGATGTAGGTCTCTGGACGAAGATGGTCAAGGATCCGATCACTGCTGGTACCTGGGATATCAGCCTGCCTCTCGTTCCTGGCGGGATACAGGCAGGCGACATGATCTTCGTGCACTGGACTCACTCACCAGTCCCTGACGGTCCGACTTGGACACCCATCGACATGCCGTTCGTGACGCAATACGCTACTTCACTTCGTAAGATCAAAGACGGAGGCGGTGGAGAGTTCTGGCTCTTCTCTGAGCTGGCTAGCCATGCTATCCCTGGTTCACCTGTCTTCGGTCGTTATCTGACTGTGACTGCGAGTATGGACTTCATCGGGCAGATAGCTCCTGATATCCAGCTATTCGCAGACTCGACAGAGACTACTAAGGTAGCTTATGTGAGCGGAGTACTTCGAGGATCTTCAGGAGCTCCTGGGTTCGGGAATCTTCCATCTGTCGCGGCCTTCAATGATCCAGTCCTCTCTATCGCTGTCAATGATGATGACATCAAGGGTGGAGACGATTATCTGTTCTTCAGCTTTGCATCCCTTCAAGGGAATGATGATTTCATAGGTGGCTCTGGGATCAATGATGGCTCGCCTCTGCTTCTTGGACAGAATCTTGCAGCTCCAGTCATAGCGTTAAGTGGTGGTACGTTCGAGATCGAGCAACTGAATCCTACTCCTGACGCGTCCCATCCGGCTTTCGGTCTTGTCTCCTTCGGGACCTCAGATGATGTAGGTCCTTTCGGAGAGTGGTCTGGGATCTCGAAGGTCGCTGGATGGAACGTAGACGATGCTACGGCGTCATGGGGTATCCAGATCACGTGCGACCTCGGCGAGGAAGATGTGAATATGCCGCCGGCACACCAGATCGGTGACGTGGTTATGCTCTTTATCCCGCAGATACACGAGACTGCTGTCAACGACCCTGACGAGCTGCTACAGCCGCTTGACGTAGTGACCCTCAAATTGGGGAATGAGACCCAGTACGGTAGCGATGCTCACTCGGCAGATGCTATGTTCTTTCGTGTCATAGACGGAACGGAGCCGTCTAGCTGGAACATCGGACGCATCAAGTCGATCGGCACTAATGCATCTGACTTCGCGCAGCATTGGGCAGTCCTTCCAGCTGCGAACGCGCCACTCATCGTAGGTAACGGTGCACAGATAATCGCCCCAGACGTGAGCGACCTCCAGTCGCCAAGTGTCACGATGACAAGTCCCCTCAGCACGATGTCTCAGCAGCAGCTAGTGACGTTCCGGCATAACGCTGATACTGGGGACGAGATCGTAGCACCGGTAGGCTTTTCAAGCATCGGAGTCGGTAGGCTGACTATCCCGTTCAAGACCTATATCTACGGGTGCTTCAAACGTGTCGCCATCCTTCCTCCCAGTGGGTTCGTTGGCCCAGTCTCTGGCTTCATATCTAACGGCTCTGCTGGGTACACATCTGGCTCATCTATCTACGGAGTAAGTTAGACGTGGGGATGCAGTTCTGGCGACTATCCGGGTCCATCGCATCTTCGACAGATTGGAATATCCCGTTCCCATCTCCTACAGGCGGCATACAGGTCGATGATCACCTAGTAGTCTGGTATTCATCGGATTCTTTGGAGTCTCCTGACAAACCTGGAGATTTCCCGACTCCGTTCTTTCAGACTCCTGATCTTGATTCTATAGGTCTAGGAGCCCATATCGGTCATTGGCTCAATACTGATACACTAGTGAAGAAGGTAGTCACTCCATCCTTGTACTCGGGTGGCTTTGACATCGGCTGGGTCCAGTTCTTAGATGATATCCCGAACAATCCAGTCGCTATCAGTGGGATCTTCGTGTCGATGGTCGTGCGAGGTGCTTCTTTCTTCACTGGTTCTCAGCTCGGTGTCATCGGAGCTAGTGAAGGCCATCTGAAATGGCCTCAGACTACTCTCGGTAATCAACTTGATCAAGCGTTCTTTGCGTTCGCTACGCGAACTCACCGTGATGGGATCCTTGGCCCAGGTAGCGGGTTCGATCCTGGTCTTGCTCTCGCTGAGATAGGGACGACGGATATCGACACTGACTGGACACTGATCGAATCTGGTAGTACAGATATCGATTGGTTCCTACTCGAGCAGTTGAATGTCTCAGACAGTCGTGAGTATACTGGTTTCTCAAAGCAAGTCTACGAGACCTCAACTCCTACGTCGTACGACAGTTGGCAGTCTGCGTTGTTGTTCTACAACACCACAGCTGCTGATCCGTGTCATGGTGATGATCCTGATGAACTCGGAAGGATCAACAAGCACGAGGTAGATGAAGCGTGGTGGCTAGGCGACAACTGCTATGAGACACCGATAGGGAATGCAGAGAACGGCGTCGCGAATGGGTCGTTGTTCATCGTCGGTGGTACGACGTCACAAGCGACGTTCGAGACGAATGTAGTGACAGATCCGACGTTGCCATTCCTCCTTGGAGATCCATGGTCTCTCTTTGGTCGTTTCAGATTGATCGGACCGACGACGTGGGATAGCTCTAGCCCACTGAGTTTCGTACGCGTCGGTCCGGCGAACAATAGTATCTTCCTTGAGTATGGAAGCTCGGGTCGTGGTCCTGGTATAGCCATGTCAGATGGGACGTTCGCTCCTAAGAGTTTCGCTACTGGTGTCTGGTGGCAGTTCAGGCTGAATCTGGACTCCGTCGGTGACGAACTGATCGTAAGAGCTCGTGCCTGGCTAGATAGCGAAGAAGAGCCAGAAGGTGTCTGGGATGTCACGTGGACTTCAGACGACTCTAATGAGTTCAACATCGAGGCAGAGCTCCAGAATACTACAGGTGCTCAACGGTTCGAGCTAGACTTCTTGTTCGCTGAGCGAAACTACGGGATCATCACTACCGTACGAAACGGATATATCCCAGCTTTCAAGCGTATGCTCGATGATCCGGTGACAGACATCGAGAACAAGATCGCTATCCTCGAGGCAGGAGCCATGGCTATCGATTGGCACACGAAGGGTGGCATCGATATCTGGGGTGGTGACTTGATCCCGTGGGCAGGACGGTCTGAGGGCGAGATCATCCTAGGTGCGATCTTGGATGACGTAGACAATGCCTGGATACATTTCGGACAGAACTTGCGTGTCAGGACTGGGACACCTTGGGACTCAGTCAGGGAAGCATTCATCGAAGGTCGTGCCGTCGTGATAGCAGGCGACGTGAGCGCGTTGTCTTCTCAATATCAGCACGGTGCTGTAGAAGTCGGACATGGCATGGTCATCCTGCCTCATCGGCGTGATGAGGAAGTCTTGGTCGGGAACCCACATCACATAGGATATGAGTTGGTACCAGAGTCTGAGATCCAATCTTACGCAGAAGCTTTTGGTCTGGCAGAACTCGGTATGTCTACACCACAACTTCTTGTTTGGGGACAAACAAAGGCTTGGGTGACTGGTTCGTCTGGAGACTTCACTTGGCCCGTTGATGGGACGGTCACACAGGAGTATGGATGCACAGGATTCTATACGAACGGTTCGCGGGGTGGTTGTACGAACTTCCACGACGGGATAGACATCGCAGCTCCGCTCGGGACCCCGGTAGTCGCTCCAGGTCCAGGAAAGATCTCCCTCCGTGGCTTCGTGTCAGACGGCGCGTTCAACGTTCAGATAGATCATGACAACGGTGTCGTAGGACTACTTGGTCACTTACGCGAGGAGTATAACGTCGTGTCTGTCGGTCAGAGAGTCTCTCGTGGTCAGACCGTAGCTCATATCGGTCTGACTGGTAACACCACTGGACCGCATACTCACTGGGAACTTCGCAGGAGTGGAGTAGATTTCGACCCTCGTGAGATCACGACTGGCAACCCATAGCCCCGACTAGAGTTATACCTCCCAGGAAGGAGCCAAAATGGCAGCACCAGTCTCTGCAGTCAATACACGTGGACAGTCCACAGATTCGATCTATCTGACCGACGGATCAGAACGTATCAAGCTCGCGATAGGCGATGTATCTGCTAGCCTCGACGTCAATGCCGCATGGCAGGGTGTCGCGACACATGTCGATGACGATACCTTTGCCTCTAACGATGGCATCGTGATCATCGGCGGCGTCGATGAGACCGATGGTGTCACGCCTAGACGGACCGTAGTCGATGTCAACGGCAGGCTCGTCACCGCTCCTGTCGTGGCACCAGGAGCGTTCACGGACCACAGCGGGACTATCGCGGTAGCTGATACTTCCGAAGAGATCATTGGATCAGATACTGATCGCAAGTATGTCCTCATCCAGAACCAAGATGTCACTTTCGATCTCTGGATCAACTTCGGCATCGCAGCGGTCAAGGACCAGCCTTCGGTCCGTATCCCTCCATTAGGTGCATTCGTCATGGAAGGCACATTCATCACTTCCCAGTCTGTCACTGCGATCTCAGGGTCTCAGATAGCATTCACAGCTAAGGAAGCAGTCTAGACATGGGAGTCTCTTCCTTCACACCTGCGATCAACTATGACAATCTCCTTCTAGGTGACAGTTCTTCGTTCCGGGGGACCAATGGCGATTGGACGAATAGCGGCGGTACCTTGTCATTCGACTCGACCATCGCGTACATGTGGCCGAACAACAACACGGGATCTCTCAAGCTCATTACCACGGCCACAGGTCAGTACGCAGATTGCGTGGTCCCTGGCTTGTTCAAGTCGGGGGTCATGTACGAGGCGTTCTTCGTCTACACGCTCGAAGAGAATGAGACATGTGATGCAACCTTCGAGTTCGGACTGATCGGGACAGATGATGCGATCTCTACGCTAGTCTCAAGCGGGACAGAAGAGAAGTACAACGACGCAAGACACGCTCTCATCATCGTGCGTTGGATCCCGACCGCTGATCGTAGTGGTGTCTCTGTCAGGATGACTCGGACCGAGGCATCGGGCACGAAGACCTTGCATCTCGCGTACATCAATGTCCATCGTTCGCTCCCTACCAACTCCATCCCGATCATCGGATCTCCTGAGACAGACGCAGCAGCACCAGACTCTGGCCTTGGTCTCTATGTCAAGCCTGGTGCTCAGACTACTCGACTCTCTGCCGGTGGGAAGTTCAACGGTGGCATCGAGTTCGATGATGGTGTCGGTGTGACCATGAGCATCGATACAGACGGGACCGTAGGTATCCCGTACACAGCGCTCGGAGTGAGTGCAGTCGGTATCTGGATGCAGGCTGAGACTACCGTATCTGCTTCAGATCTGAGCGATGCCGGTATCAACCAGGAGACTGGTCCAGACTACGTCGGTCTGTTCATCAGTGAGAAAGATTCCGATACGGTCCAGTTCTATGCTGACGTATCCGGCGGTTACGACATGCAACTCAGGCATCGAGGTAGCGGAAAGGGGTGGTCAGCCTCAGACGACGGGACTGTCAAAGCTCGTATCGACTCGTTCTTCGAGTGGGTATTCCAGGTCGCAGGTACTCTCACTGTCGACACAGACGTCAGCTCTTACTTCAAGTGTGGCTACAAGACTAGGATCGACGAGGTGCAAGGCCATGTGGGTACAGCGCCGACAGATGCGTCCCTCATCATCGACGTCAATGATGATGGGGTCACTGTCTTCACGACGCAGGGCAATCGTCCGACTATCGTCAGCGCAGGGACTGATGATACTTCCGAAGCCGCAGATGGAGGGACAGCTATCGCTAAGGATTCAGTCATCACCATCGATGTCGATCAGATCGGCTCGACCATCGCTGGAGCAGACTTGACGATCCACATCCGTGGCCGATACATCTGGTAAGAAGGAAGACCCTATGAATATCGTTCAGACTCTACCTGTCATCTCGTTCGCGACTATCGCTGGTCTGCTCAGCGCAGGCTGGTTCGTACTCGTGGAGAACGAGGTCTTTGCCTTCATGGCAGATCTTGCGTCACTCAATGCGTTCGTCTATCTTCTGATCCCTATCTTCGCTGCTTGGATCGCTCAGCGATTCACGACCTCGTTGGCATCACCGAATCTTCCGGTCGGTACCATCGTCAATGCAGGGTCGGATCTCCCGACATCCAAGGTCGTAGCAGAGAAGTAAGACCCTCATAGCATGTCGGCTGAGCCGTGCAGTCGACATGCTATCGTGCTGTCATCGAGGGAAAGTGAGATGATCTTTGAGCGACCCGAACCCAGAAGACCAAAGGCTGTTGTTTCGAGCGAAGATCGTAGCCATCGGCGTATGTCTGAGTCTCATGGTCGTCATCACTCTCGGCGTCATCTTCGCGAGTCCAGATCCGTCTCTCATCATCGTCATCTTCCCAGCACTTTCGGGCGTCTTGCTAGCCTTGTTCGGCATCCGTGCAGTAGTCGCCCGCAATGGAGTCTCTAAGTGAATACCCCAGATCTTCTCGTGGATATCCCTTTCTGGAACTTGGTACTCGGGGTCATCCTAGGAGTCGAAGCATCCCTGCTATTCATGCTAGGTTGGACACGTCCGAAGATCTCAAAGATAACTCAGAAGAGGATCGGACTCGGCGTGGTCGTGTTGTTCGCTTATCTGGGAGTAGACACGAGCATCGCTCAGGTCATCCAAGTGGCGACGAATGAGGTCCTCGCTGGACTCTCCGTGGTCACATTCATCGCTATACTGCTTCGGTTCGCCATCCTCGTGGGATTAAGCACGTACCTCTGGCACGAATGGAAGGAACCGATAGCTAAGGAGCTTGATGAAAAGAACTAACGGACTCACGGCCATCGCCATGGTGGTGGTCTTGATCCTCACGGCCAGCTTCGTCGTCGTCGGGAGCAATCCTAAGCACAACAAGTTCAAGACCACCACGAGATCTGACATCTCTGCTCTCGAGGCAGAGAACCTGGCTCTCAATGCCATGGTCTCTGAGATGCAGAACGAGATCGACCAGCTCATCGGGGACGTCGCAGAGATCGATGCTGGGTTCGTTGCCCTCGTAGCCGAAGACGGCCCGCTGGCCATGATAGATAACAACGTCGTAGCTGTCTGGGATTGGGTCGAACAGTTCCACCCGACCATCGTCTTGTCTGACATCGAGTCAGAAGTGGATTGCGACGGTGAACAATGCTCGGTGCATGTCTCTTGGTCTTCAGACCCACCTTCTGCTGGAGAAGTCGAATGGGGAGAGACCGAAGAGTACGGGAATACCACTAACAAGGAAGAGCAGTTGCTCGAGCGCCACCGCCAGTTCCTCGGGGTCTTCCCAGAGGATGGAGCTGAGTACCACTACAGGATCAGGGCCGAGATCCCTGATGAAGAGCTCGAGGTCATCACGTTCGTGATGGAGACCGGAACCTTCGACTCTATATCGATCTAAGATCTATCTGGACCCCACTGTCTTGACGACGCCTTGACCGGTGGGGTCCATTCAGATCAGTGGACGTCAGCCCAGGATGTGCCAGATTCGACATCGATGAGGAGCGGCACGCCCATGAACTCGATCTCCATCTCCTCACGGACGAGGGCAGTCACTTCGTCTAGTTGGTTTTCTCTCATCTCGAGACAGATGCTGTCATGGACCGGGAACAGGACTACGGCTCCGTAGGGCATTCGAGGGATGATTCGGCTCATCGCGAGCAGACAGATATCGGAGGCAGCAGATTGGATCGGAGTATTGACGGCCTGCCGCATGATGGCCATCCTCTCATAGCGGTTACGTGGCGTGAACGGGAAACGACGACGACGCCCGAATGGGCCTTCGACATAGTGATCAACGAGGGCTTGTTCGCCCGTATCTTGGATCCAGTCTCTGAGTCGAGGATATCCGCGCAAGAACTTATTGATGAAGGCCTGCGCCGTCGGCTCGTCCCATCTCTTCCCATGGAGCTCCCTTTCGAGGAAGTCCATCTCAAGACCATTGACCAAGGCCTTAGCGGTACGACCGTACAAGATGCCGAAGTCGACAGCCTTCGCAAGGAACCGTTCAGGTTTGGTTATGTCAGATGGGTCCTTTGAGAACATCGTAGCAGCGACCTCGAGGTGGATGTCACGTCCCTCGACGAACACTTGCTTGAAAGCATCGTCGTCTGACAACGCAGCTGCTACACGAAGCTCGAGCTGACTGAAGTCAGCCTCCATGAAGAGATAGCCAGGTTCCGGAGCGAACGCTTTACGAGCAGGCCATTTGGTCGGCTTCCCACTTCGTCGCTCGACGTAACCATTCGGTCCAGCCAACGTGACCGCTGGGATATTCTGAAGGTTCGGCTTGGATGATGAGATCCTGCCTGTCGATGTACCGTGGATGAGAAAGCCTGCACGGACCCGGTGATCTGTGTCGGCTTTCTCTATCAAGCTTTCTGAATACGTGGACATCATCTTCTTGTCACCACGCCATCTGAGTAGTGTACGAAGCCAGCGTGCGCCCTTTCGTTGCGTCGATGTCCCACTGTCGTGGTACTTGATGATAGCGGCTTCGATGTGATCCTTGTCTGTCGAGCGATCTTCTGTCTTGAGACCGGTGCTCGTGCGCTTGCGACGGCGCATGTCTGGCTTCATGTTCCAGGCGTCGTACATGAGATCAGCTATCTTGGCCGGTGACCCGAGCTTGATCGTGTCGTCTGCTCCGAGGTCCTTCGCTACTTCTTGAAGGGCTGTCTCACGGATACTGATCCGACGAGAGAGCCATGTCGAGTAGTCACGTATCCAGTCGAAGTCGAGAGGAGCTCCCGCGAGCTCACATTTCGATAGAGCGACCGACACGGGTATGAGTACCTCATCATGACACTCCAGCAGACGTGGTGTCTCTTCGTTCGCTTCGGCCACGCAGTCGTCCCATAGACGTAGCGTGTTGTATACGTCTATAGACTGGTACTTGTAAAGCCCGGACCAGTCGGCCCGGATCTCTGGATCCGGGTGAGGATACTCACAAAGATCCTCGTGATGTGGACGGATCTGGAATCCGTCATGAGCCATATCAGCGTAAAACGCTTCCCAGTCCCAGTGGTAATCTGGCTCGTCATATCTGTAAGAAGCCTGCTCTTTGAGACCCAACGATCCGATACGGTCTTTCCTCGGACGCTCGTCGATCAGAGATCCTAGCAACAAGGTGTCTCCGTAGAGAGCTTCTTCGGGAGTCGGCATATCGAACCATTTAGACAGGAACTGAAGATCGAACTTCCCGTTCTGATAGACCGTACGACGTGTTCGGTTGTACAGCACGTCCCATGTGATATCGCAGATCTTTGGATCAGAGGACCAGACGAGTTTGCGAGGGATGATCACGACGTAGGCATCGCCGTTCCCGTATCGCGCTCCTATGCCGACAGACAGGAGTAAGTCCTTGAACGGACGTACTCCGGTCGTCTCGACGTCGCATGCGATGACCGTCGCGTCTCCAATACTCGCTAGCGGCTCCAACGCGTTACGTAGAGCGTTGACAGATCTCGGGATGACAACGTCGATGACGTGACCATCCTCATGGTCCAGGGTCTCTTCTAGGAGGTGTGCAGCAACGGGTTCGATCACTTATTCTTCTTGGAGTCTGTCGGTGAGAATACTCGTAGTCTTCCCGTGCCTCCGCTGTGCGGAGCGCCGACGTACTTGCTGAACTCACAGAGCGTGTGCTCGATGTCTACGTAAGTCAATAGAGGACCATCGATGATCTTTGTCTGTGAATCATGAAGGTCTCGATATGCGAAGTCGAGATCGGTGATCACTTGCTTTCGAGAGATCGATGAGCTCTTCGTGACCTCGCCGTTAGACAGATACAACAAAGCTCTTGTCGATCCGAGAGCTGCCGGAAGGAATGAGTCACGTTGCCACGGACAAGTCTCATCATCGAGGACATCGGACATGACTTGCGTGGCATAGAACGGACCGAATCCGTAAAAGGCTTTGACGTGGTACCAAGCGTCTTCAGCTGTCTTCTCTTTAGAGATGTTCAGATCATCGAAGCATGCTCCCGTAAGAGCAGCGCGCATATGCTGCCAGCCTTTGGCTCGATGAGTAGATGGCTGGATCACGTATCCAGCACGCTCGTCTTCTAGAAGAGCGTTCACCCATTCTGAGACAGCCTTGGGGTCACGATCCGGAAGGCCGCGTCTATCGAGGATCTCCGCATGGTTCGTGATCCTGTAAGCGAGCGCCCAGAAGGCTACGTCATCTATCGTCCGACCCTTTTGCTTAGTCACCCACTTTCGGAACGCGATAGTCCCTGGATCAAGGTCACGATAGACATTCGTGAACTGATAAGTAGATAGGAGAGGATCATCTGTCCAAGGCGGTGGCTTGCCTGCTTTTCGTTTGTGATAGATGCCATGACGTAGGGCTGCGAACTCCCAGAAGTCAGATATACGTTCGTCGTATCCAGTGCCTGTCCTGTCAGGCGGATCCAAAGCCACAGATGATTGACGACCACGAGATGCTTTGAGATAGTCGTGTTCAGAGCAAAGAGGGATCTTCGGAGGACGACCCTTACCTCTTGTGAACTCGATACCACACTCATCGCATATGAACTTCGCTTTGTGTCGATGAAGACCATCTGGATCAAGGAATGCTTGGACATCATCTGCGAAGAGTCCGAGCCTGATCGCTAGCAATCTTTCGACCTTGACGATCTTCGTATCTTTCCAGTCAGGAAGCAGAGCGATACCTTCTGACTCAAGGATATACTCTACGTCCATCCTTAGAAGATCTGCTTCTGGAGCCAGCATAGCCATCTTCATAGAGTCGTACTTCTCGACCATCAGAGAAGTATGACTCGTGACCACGTGACCACGTTCAGTCAACTTAGCCTTGGCTTCCTGGATTATCTCTTCATCAAATGAACCCGTCAAAAAGACTCTCATCGTATGACTCTAATCCCTATGTCGAGACTTCGTCCGGTTGTATGGCGACCGTAAAAGGACCACGTACTGTAGCGCTATGGTGTTCGGCTGCAGCAAGAGCTATCAAGATCCTCTTATCCGGTTCCATATCTAGGACATTCGTCGTGAACAAAGAGCCGAGCGCTTGGTTGTCACCAGAGCCTACCGCGTCGTACCCATCTACCGCTTCACCGACTTGGAAATCTCCCCCGATGCTGAACAAACGTCCTTGATAGCCTACGAGGAAGTGGCCCCCTGTCTCTTGTTCCTTATCCTTCTGAGTGAAAAACTGAGGATAGGGAGGGTATGACTCCCATTCGACGTAATCAACCACTCTAGGATGATAATTATGAAACATAGGTAGAATATCTCCATACCTACCACTACATCCGAAAACTATTTCTGCTTCTGGATGAAGCTGAAGGAGTTTTCTTAGGG